>ERZ1034791.34-NODE-34-length-31159-cov-53.650559_pt1 | contig 31159 bp, 31 predicted proteins | sample MGYA00520649_ERZ1034791 | MGnify/ENA primary metagenome ERZ1034791 (study PRJEB33766, sample SAMN09781683) | gut metagenome | biome: gut microbiome | host: Homo sapiens | place: Madagascar | study: EMG produced TPA metagenomics assembly of the PRJNA485056 data set... | reverse complement strand
ATGTTGACGAGGAAGCGTACATTTGGATTGGCTCAGACGGTCACGGCAAAAATGGTGCACCTTACCACATTGCCGATATAGTCAAAGACATGGAGGAAGCCGAAGTAATGATGGCTGACCTTTACGAGGCGTTCAGACAATATTATTCACAGTTGGAACTTCAAGCCGTATGACAATAGAGCAATACCTCAACCGCCTATGTCGAAACATTCTCAATGAGCGTTTCAACTGGCGCAAATACCTCTCCACCCAAAGCTATTTCGGCAGAAACCTTTGCGTCACTCCACTCCATGCCTCCTATGGACAAATTGGCTATACAATCCATTTTCCTTACTCTCGTGACCCAATGCCCGAACTCGCATATGATTGGGAAATGAACGACCTCACCATTGACGAGGAAGATTGGCAAAAATGGCTTGCTGACGAAGAAGAGGAAGATGATGACAGCGAAGATGCCACATCCGAAGAATGAAAAAATCCAGGATGCCTACACATTATTATATATGTGCGCATCTTGGATTTTTGCTTTTTTGCTACAAATAGCCTCATTATCGGCGGAACGCAGACCGTGCGACCTTTTCCTCTTCTACCTCAGTTTGCTCACTATTGTCAGATGATGCAGATTGCTCCATGTCCTTCGCTTCCTTTTTCTCATCTGATACTGAAGCTGCAACATCCTCACTCTGTTGTTCCTTCATTTCCAAAGACACTTCGTCTATTCTCTGCGTGAGAATGGACGTTGCCTTTTTCACATCCATCAAGGTGGTCTTGATGAAACTTGGCGACTCCTTCAGACTGCCGAGCCACGATTTCAGATAGGCGGCACTGTCTTCCTTCAGATTCTTGGTCATGCCATACTTCTGGCACACCAACGCACTGCCCAACTCTGCAACCAGTTCCTCACGTGCATATTCATCGGAACCGAAGCCCGACTGCGGTTTGAGACGGTTCAACTGATCTTCCGCTCCTGTCGAGTGAACCATCTCATGAAACGCTGTACCATACCACGACTCACCATCCTTGAACTGTGACTTCTCAGGAATGGTTATCTGGTTGCGGGAAATGGAGTAGAATGCATTGTCTTGGTGCTCGATGTTGATGGGGCAAATCCATCTCTGCTCTTTGAACATTTGGTCAACAGCAGGAAACGAATACATGTCACCTTCCTTCACCAATGCCTTTTCGGGCTTGTTCTCCGCTTCCAACTTGGCATACAATTCAGGTCTTGCCTCCTTCAGATTGGTCTGTGCCACATTGAACACCTGGTACACATTCAACTTCGGATAGACATTATACTCTTTCTGCTCCTCAGCACTCATTCGCTTGTAGTCGTCATAGGGTATCTTTTCTTTTGTCTCCTTGTGTACAATGGTGAAACTTGTCAGCATCACTGGAAAGCTCTTCTCTCCCTTGTTGATGCTAACCTTGGGCAACGGCTCGCCATTGGCATCCACCATCTGCTTCTTGTTACCTTGCTTGTCGGTCTGAAAGTTTAAACCCACTGCACGGTTAAAGGTGCAAAACACTGGCAACTCGTAGCCTTTCTTCTCGCAGAGCATGGTGAGCAGCAAGGCATTCATGCCGTTATACTCCCTGCCAGACAGGTTCTTTGGCCAACTCAATGTACCTTCCGTAAACCAAGGCTTTTGCCATCCGTCCTTGCTTCCCAACGACTCGATTTTCTCTATCATCATGTTGGCGAAGGTGTCCAAGGCTCTGTCCTCAGCATTCTTTCCATCGCCATTATTCTGTGGACTCTTATTGTAATATGCCATACTTGCTAATTGTTAGGATGATACGGTTTCTTCTCCCACTGGTTCAACTCCGCCACCTTGCAGCCTAAGTTGAGTCTGTCGTTATACACCGAGATTTCCAACTCGCCCTTTGCCTCGATGGTGGCTTTCGACTGCAGCCATTCTTCCTTTTCTTCCGAGAACCGGACAAAGCGCACCCATGTAAAGGCAAATTCTTCTCCAATCTTCTCTGCACTGAAAGCAGAAAACATCAGGAAAGTCTTACCATTTTTGCCTTTCTTCATATCAATGTCCTTACCAACCTTGCCCTTGAACTCTATGTCGCCCACGATGCCATCCTTGCTTTCCGATACAGGCGAAAGGTTCACTTCCGATACTTTCAAGTTGAAATACAGGTTGTCATCTTTCTTCTTGAAGGTCAATACACCTTTCAACTCAATGCGGTTGCCCACGACAATGCCTTCCGCATCGTCACCATCCATGATACAACTGACAATCACGGTCTTGTTGATACCACTCTTGGCTGGCACCACCACATCCACGGAATATGTCGTAAAAGGCATTCCGTCCTTCCCATTGCGAACCACTGCAGCCTTGCTGACGGTTCCGCACACACTTACGTTACATTTAATCATAGCTCAAATACTTTTTTATTCGTTTTCAATCGACCAAGATGTGGAACCTCCAAGTATCTTACTTTCTTTGCATTGTCTGACTTTGACCTTCTTGCTGTTCCAGGACTTGCTCATAGTTTTGCGATGCCTGTTGCGTCAGCACGATAGTATTCACCATTCCAGCGATGCGCATTTTCTTGGCATCATTGCTTAAGTTGGTATCACCCAACACTTGCGACAATCTACAGAACTCCGCATTGGTCAGCTCTCTCGTCACTTTGGTAGTGCCATTGTCCGCTTGCAACACAGCCTTTCCATTATCGCCAACACTCAGCAAGCACTCCTTCATAGTCGGCATCAACGGTTTCAAGTCCACCTGCCTTTTGCTTACAGCATCTGAGATTTGCGCTTTTTGCTCTTCCTCGCTTTTACTGTCTATTTGCACAGCGAGGGCAAGCAGACTGCTATACATGGTAGTCACCAATCCCATTATCGGGTCTGCACTTGACAATCCTGTGCTTGCGTCCTCGGATGAAAGCAGTTTCTTCATCCAATCGTCAGGTGACAGACTCGTGTCCACAGCCGAACTGTTTTCCTTGTATTTTGCCAACAGGTCATTGCCGTTATACAATGCCTGTTGCTTCAGATTACCTTTCTGTGCTATCTCTGCCAAGTATGATGCAGGATCCACGTCCCTTGTCTTGCCGTTTGCCGATATGTTTTTCACTCCGAAATGCAAGTGTTCGCCAGTAGTGCGTGTGCCGGTATTTCCCGACACACCTAACTTTTGCCCAGCTTTTACTTCGTCACCCACCTTCACAGCAATACTGTCCAAGTGCATATAGGTGGTCTGTACCTTGCTTCCGTCCGATCTTGCGTATTCCACTGTCACAGACTTGCCACCGCCAGTATTGGCATTGTGGTTCACAGCTACCACCTTGCCGCCATTCTCTGTAGCCAGCACATCATCATGCTTGGCTCTGATGTCAATACCCTTATGCATCTGCTGTTTGCTTTTGTCCATAGGGTCTTGACGCATACCGAATGGAGAAGTGACAAATAAGAACTCGTTCCTTTTCACAGGGAATGAGTATTTGTCGTTGGTTGTTTGAGATGCTGTTTGCTTCTTTTCGTCATTATTGGATGTCGATACCGAAGACGATACCGTTGCTGAAGTCCTTGCATTCTGTTCTACGCCGAACTTCTTGCCCTCAGCCCTCATTTCTTGCATCACCTGTTGGTCATACTTCTGTAATCCATTAATCTCGATAATCTTTTGCAAACTGGCAGCATATCCTCCATTGGTGGCATAACCGCCTCGCTCAATACCTTTTGTCCATCCCTTGTAGTCGCCGGGAGAGAGTTTGAAACATTGGCTGTAGCGGCTGTTGTTCTTCAATATCTTGGAATGGTGTTCGTATGAGTCACCCACCGTGGCATACTTGCAGAACTTCTCATTCGGTTTGTCATCGGTGTAGACAAGATAGTCGCCACCGTTCTTCAGCCAACTTTTCGAAGCCTTCACGCCAAAATGGTTGTTGCCCAACTGCGACAGTTCACTCTGTCCATTACGGCTTTCTAAGATGCCTTGCGCCAAGGTGACGGAAGCAGGGATGCCATATCGCTTCATTTGTTCCATCGCCTCGGCAGCATATCTTTCTGCATATTGCTGATTCTTGCTCATGTCTTTATATCCTCATTATTATCGTTTCATACCGCCAGAACGCTGCTGTTCCTCAGTATTTTGCTCCTCTTGCTTCTGCTTGGGTGCCTCCAACTGGTCACAGATAGCCACTCGTTCTCCAGCTCGGATAAGCTTGGGCAGATAGGTGTCTAAGGCATGATGTGGAAAGCCAGCCATGTAGGGACCTGCTTGGGTGTTTCTCTTTGTCAATGTAATCCCTAACACTTCCGCTTCTCGCTTGGCATCCTGTTCATACATCTCATAAAAATCACCTACACGAAACAGCAGCAAAGCATCTGGATGCTTGGCTTTCAACTCCTTCCATTGCTTCATGATGGGAGAGTCCTTGTTCTCTTCCTTCTGCTTACCCTTTGTTTCTTCCTTCTTTTCCACAGTAGCGTTATTATCTCTTTGAACAGTCGCATCCTTCTCTTCCCTAATATCTGTCTTTTCCTCAGAGGAAGCTTGCTTGTTCTCTTCCTCATGATATTCTCGATGCTCTTCCTCATTCTTATCGGTGGAGACTTGCGTTTCTTGCTTCACCTCGGTTTCCTCAACTTGCTTTTCAGATGCAGTCTGCTCCTGCGTCTGTCCTTTCTGCAGAATGTCGGCAAACAAGGTAGCAGCAAGATGCTTTTTGTACTCGTTTTTGTCTTCGGCTATCCACATCCGTTGCCATTGGCTTGGCGATACCACACGAGGCTGCAACTTGTCTGCGCCATCAATGGTGGCTGCACACAGAATGACATCGTTCTTTGCCTTGAACACGTTCACTTTCTGTATGCGGTTCATGTCCACCTCGTTGTGCTGACCGCTGCCAAACAAGTCCACCTTCAAGTCAGGCTTTGTCTCTGCCATCGCATAGTATTTCTGTGCCAGTTCCACTCTCAGACTGTCCATCGTGTCCTGCGCCTGTTTCAATGTGGTGAAGAAGCGGTTCAAATCCGCCTTGTCGGGATAGATAGAGAATGCCTTTTGTCCTTCTGGCTTGATATACATCGCCCAACGCTTGTTGTCATCCTGCACCATCTGTATGCGGTCGAAGCCCACCTGCTTGCTCTGGCTCACAGCATCACTCACGTCTATCTTGGATATGTCTTCCAATTGCCAGTTCTTCAATCTTGCAACGGTGATGTCCTTTCCTGCAAAATAGCCGTCATCAGGATGGTAGCCTAATGCACCATTTGGGTTATAGAACTTGACAGACTGAAAACCTTCCTTCTGCAAGGCATGTTCGATGCGCTGCTTGCTCATGCCCGACACCTCATTGTTCACTTCCAATGATGCTCCTGCCGGCAACACCACATCGGCACTCTTGTTTTCTTTGTCCCTTACTATCACCACAAATTTCTGTTCGCTGTCAGGATGCTTGGCTATCTCATCAGCCACAAAGTAATGCTTGGGCATCTTCGCTTGCATCTCGGTGGTCTGCTGCTCGTTCTTCAAGGATGAATATTCTATTTTCTCGCCACGCTCTGCCTTGCGGATAACGTCCAGTGCATTGTTCACATCACTCTCTATGGCATCTATCAGACATGGATTTTCCTTCAATTCGCGGCTCCAGTAGTCCACCAGTCCCATGTTCTCATTGGAAATCTTGGCAGGCATTCCCATTTCCATCATCTTGATGCCCGAAGCCAGTTCCACCACCAGTTTCTCTTGCTTCACGGCATCCTCAGATGGTGCAATGCCGTTCTTCATCACCATGCCTTCTCTTGCCAGTCGCTGTTGATGCCCAGTAGCACTCACCACTTGGCGTAGCATTTCCTGCACATAATCGCTATATTGCTCAAAGTTCTCCTGCTTGGGCATATATACAGCATCTTTTTCTGTGTCATAATGTGCCACTCCGCTTCCATCTTTACGCACAGCCATCAGGTTGTCCTTCATCTTCTGGATGAAGTCATTCACTAGGCTACGCAATGCCTTGTCTTCATTCGCACCGACATTCGCCTTCACCACCTCTTCATATTTCTCCTTGTCTTTCAATGGCAGCATGGTTTGATCGATGTTGAACAGCACTCGTATCTCCCGATTATGGATGCCCTTGTACTGTGTCTGATCGGTAGCCGACAATTCCTGGTAGTCCTTTCTGCTGATGATGTCTTCCGGATTATGTCGGTTCACATACTTGTTCCACGCATACCAGTTGAACGGCACGCCTCTCTCATGCGCCATCACCGCCTCGTCTCGCTTCTTGGCTTCGCTAAATAACGTGTAAAGATTTGTAGAAAATCCGTTCTTGTCGGAGTTCAATCCCATCACGAGGGCATTGAACGGACTCACTGCCGCTCCCTTTGGGTAAAACCGTGGATATTGCTTTCCTTGCTCGTTCAGCCAGACACCCTTGTTGTCGGCTGCTTTCGACAGGGCTTCGGTGATCAGTGACACTTGACGCTCTGCCGCATTCTTCTCTTGTGGACTTTTCTCTTTCATTGTATGATAGTTTTACGTTTTCTTCTATTATCTTGAACGTTGAATAACTTCTCGCTGCTCTGCATTTTCCATCGCCTCGTTTCTCACACTTCTCACTTCTTGCTCGCCATAGTTGCGTTCTGCCATCTGTCTTATCTGGTCATTCTTGGCAAGCACGGCATTGGCGAGGGTATTAAGTGGCAAGGCTCCTGCTTGATATGCTCCAACCACATGCTCTGGCAGTTGGATGGTGTATGGCACTCGGTCGATGGTTGCCACTAAACAGTTGCCTTGCAGCACAGGGTAGGCTATTCGGGGATTCAACGGTTCGTCTGGATAGGACTTATATTGCACTGCTTGTGATGTTGTATTATCGTATGATACAGCATTTCCATCATTGCTTTCCCGTTTGTTTGCCAATGCTTCATGTCCTGCCTTGTTCAGCAGATTGGCACCGCCCATACCGATGAGCGTCATCTTCAGCAATGGATTTTTCACAAACATTCCTGCAAGAATGGCGGCTATTGGCATCATGTTGTCCTTCAAGCCTAATGATTGCGTCTTGCCAGTGAACAGTCCAACAAGGATGTCGGGCAACATGGCTATCACATAGCCGAGGTTATTGCCGATGTCGCTGAAACCATTCAGTCCGAAGTTCTTCAACAGCCCTTCCCAACCGTTGCTGTTATCATTTTCAGGTTGGTCTTGAAGTTCTTCCTCTGATTGCGCTTGCTGTTGTTCATCAGTTTCTGTTTGTTGCGCCTCTGCCTCTTTCTTTTCTTGGATGATGCGCTCTGCCTCTGCAACCTTGGCTGCGTCGTGCTTGGCTTTCTCTTCCAGATAGGCATCTTCCTTGCCGGGTGCCACTATCAGCGGTACATTCTTGTATTTCGGATCGTTCCGTTTCTCTTGCTCTTTTTGGAAAGGAAACTTAAAACTGTTATCTGTCCATGCCATAGGTGTAAATGCTTTTTGTGGGATATGTATCTTGTTATGGAGTTTGCTGTTGAGCGTCTTGACATAGCCATTGTCGGTGGCATTCACTTTCTTGGCTTGTGAGCGAAAACCAGTGAAGGCATTGCCGTTCTGTCCGAATACGCCCTTGCTGATGCTCAATTCCATGGCTTGCTCTTTCCGCTGTTCGCCGTTTCCCTTCTTGGAATCGAGAATATAGCCCAATGCCATGTCGCTCCCCACCAAGGTTGCCAATGACTTCCAACTACCGATACCGCCCATGGTCACGGCATCCACTACCGAGGCGGTAGCCCTTCCAACAAACTTCTCCGTCTTGCTTGGCTTATAGGCTTTCTCGCCACGAGCCTCTATCTCTACCGTCAATGGTGACTTCATCAGTTCTTCTTGCAGTCCCCAGATGCTGTTTTGTGCTGCCTTTCGCAAGATGTAGTCCATCGTTGACTTGGGTGTATTGTCCTTGACGAGCTTCCCAATCATCATGTCTTCCATCCTTTGCGCAACGTATGCGTATGCCAAATCCTCGCCACAGGCTTTCGACAAAGCGTCATATTTACTTCGTCCAATTTCCTTCACCACGGCATTGCGCCACTCGCCAGCAAGAAGAGCCAAATCCTTCACGATGTTTTTGTCCTTCCATATCTTCTGGTTGCACATCGCCAGATAGTCCTCCGTGGTTTTGCTGTTCCATTTGCCTGTTTGCTTTAGAACAAACTCGGTGTTGTCGGCATACGGATTGGCAGAAGCAAGCACTCTTGCCAAACTGCTCTGGTATCTGCCTCTTTCCTCCAGTTGCTTGTGAGTCAAGTCATCTCGCACCTGTTTCATCACAGGTGCCAGCTTGCCGTCAAAATATCCTTGAAGGCAATACTCCAGTTCTGCAAAGCGTGTCGGGTTCTTGATAGTACTCATTATAGCGTTACGTTTAGTTGACCTAATATCTGTTCTCTTGTCTGCTCGATGGCTTGGTGATACACTTCCATCTGCTTTGGAAAGTATTCCTCCAGCCAAGCGTCTTTCTCTATTCTGTCATGGATGAAGAGGATGGCTTGCTGCAGTTCTATCTCCACGGAGCATTCTCCTTCCTCTCGGTTATTGAACCACGCCTTTGTCCACCATCTCACTCCTGCACGGTCGGGATAGACGCTCACCAACCTTGGAATATCAAAGCTCTGCACATCGATGTCCAGTTCAGCAAGCGGGTCGATGATGCCACTCGTCCTTATGGCTTCGTCATGGAGTTTTTTTTTAGAACTTCGCTCAATGTGGACAGATAGATGCCATGTCGTAATGCCAGATAGTTCAAAAAATCCGCAATCAGCAGGTTCTGCACCTTGCAAGCCAAGGGCATAGCTCTCTGCCCGATGCCTAACGGATTGCTGATGGATGGCATAGCTTCATAGAAATAGTGTTTCGCCGCTGACAAGGTAAAGATGTTCCTTAGCGACTGCTCTGCATGTTGCGGTGTCACATACATACCTTTATACAGGTCTTCCATATACGATGGCATGAAGCGCAGCATCAATTCTTCTATCTCTTTCTGGTCTTTGTCATACTGTGTGGCTATATTCATGTCGTAGGTCTCAAACTCAGGAAAACCTGTCTTACCGGTCTGTTCCATTGCCTTCACATTGCCATATAGCATGGTCAGAAAATCAATCGGATTGATTTCCTTGCCGTCAAACTTCACCTCGAAATGCAGTCTGTCACCGCTCAATGCCACGATGTTTCCTGCCTTCACGGTTTGTCCGAAGTTCACGAACACGTTGGCAAGGTGGGCGTAGGTCACTTCATATTTGCCGTAGCGTATCACTTGGTAGATGCCGTGTGTCGCATCATTGCCAATGCCCGATACCGTTCCGCTTGCCAAGGCAGACAGCAGATAGTGATTTGCCTCAAAGTCCAGTCCGTGATGGAAGAACACGGTTCCTGTTATAGGATGCTTCTGTTTGCCATAGCCAAGTGTCAGTTCCACATCCTTGCCTCGCTCCTCAAAGGGCATGCAAAAGCCGCTTTTTGATTGCAGCATCATTTCTTCTGTATATCTCATGTTGTTGTCGTTTTTATGTTTATCGTTTCATGCCGCCACTGCGTGTGGTCGTTTCTGCTTCGTTCACATTTCTTCCTTGACCGCCATCACCACTGACAATGTTCTTGATATTGGAATTGTTGCCGATGAGCATCATGCCGAGCATGGCTCCTGCTATCTTGCCAAGCCATCCGAAACGTCCGAAAGTGAGGAACGCTGCTGTTACCAGTCCTGCAAGGCTCAGTCCCGACACGTTTCCTTTCCCTAAGTTCTTGAAGAAGTTGCCGAACATCTCCAGTCCGTTGCCTCCGAAGATGCCACGGAAGAAGTTGCTCATTCCGCTCCACTTACTGTTGATGTCGCCCATGGCACCATTCACCGCATCCACGGCTTCTCCAGCCTTGTTCTTCAGTCCTTTCACGTCTTCCACAGCTTCGGATATTTTCTCCGTGGTGTCTTTTCCTACCACCACATCACTGGCTATCTCCACCATGCTCTTGTCGTTGACAAGGTTCTGCCATGCCACATATCCTGCTGCGCTGCCCACAGCGGCTGTTTTCATCGCACTTCCTGCGCCTTTTAGTGCTTGGGTGGGATGCACAGCCGTATTGCTTGCAGATTTCAGTCCTTGCTTGGCGACACTACCTGCACCTTTCAAGGCACTGCCGCCATACTTTGCTATCTTTGCCCATATACTCATAGTCGTATCCTTTTATTATTATTTGATCTTTCCGTTTCGCTTCCATCTGTTCATGCAGTCCTTCACGATGGTTTTCTTGTCTGCCTTGTCGTGGCTACCTTCCTCTATCTCTGCCCAGATGTCCGCCATCGAGGTGTACTTCACCGCCTTGGTCAGCCGTTGCAGCCTTTTGTTCATTACCTTCAGCTTGGGGCGGATGCCGAAAACGATTTCCACTCGTTCTTTCTCGGTCATCTTGTTGCCCGACAAGCATACAAGCCTGATGTCATTTACTATCTCCACGCTGCCCATAATCAACTCACGATAGATCTTGTTGCGCTTGGCTGACAGTGCCACAGCAAGGGCATTGCTCGGATGTTTATCCAGTTGTTTGGTGAATCCTCCCAAGTTATCCACCAGTCGGTCTATCTCGTGATAGAAGCCATATACCTGTGCAGCATACACCACGATGGAGCGGAACGAGTCCAAGTAGTTGTTGAACTCTCGTTGCAGATTGGTGGTTCCTTCCACTTCCTCTTTCAACCAGATATGCCCGGTGGTCTGCATCAGCATCACCTTCTCCTGGTTCTTCAACTCCTTTTCCGCCTTCTCTGTATAGGCGTATATCATTCCTGCCAACACAGGGTCGTTCTGGGCTTGCATCTTGCAGACAGAAAACAGCATGATGCCAAAGCAAAATATCCATATTTTCATACTCGAATGCTTTATATTATTATGGTGTACTTACCTTAGCAGCTCTCCGCCATCGTCCCAATGCTTGGGTGGCAATCTCACCATTGCTTCTGTCTATCATCCCTGCCGTGACATTATTCCACACATCACTCATTGTATAGTAGCGGATGCTCAGATACAGTTTGTTGAGCTTCTTCTGAAATGCTGATAACTTGTCGTTTAATGCCCACAAGGTCTTGGAGCGGTCTGCTCCTGTCAGCATATTCTCTGTACCACCATTCGCCACGGCATCGTTCAAGAGATTGAACACAGATACCAGTTCCGTTGCCGTCTCGATATACAGGTTGTTCATACTCATGCTTGCCACGATGCCTTGCGGATTGCCCTTAATGGCTGTCTTCAACTTAGCGAGCGTGATGAAAATCTTCACGCCATCATCATACAGATGGGTACATGCTTTCAGCGAAGAGGCATAGCCGTTCACTGATTTCAAGTAGCTGTTGTACTTCTTCTCCCATTTGTGTATCTGGTTAAACTCGGCAGCCATTGTATTCTGCAACAACGCCGTCTTGGTCTGTCCGTTGATTTGCTTTTCAACCTCACTGTTGATAAGTTCATTGCCTTCTGCCAATGCCATCCATTCCAAGGGATTGGATGACACCACTTGTGCCTTGGCTTCCGATGCCGTTGCTATGCCGATAATTGCTATCAACCATATCTTACCTATTTGTAATCTCATAGATGCTCCTCCTGCGTTTGCTGGTTTCTACTCGTTCTCTGATGGTTGTTACCAAGTTTTCCTTCATCGGTACTCCGATAATGTCAAGCCTTGGTGTCGTTCTGTCTCCAGAATATATGCTCACGGTTTTCAATCGGAATAGTTGCTGCATGAAAGTTTGACTTTCGTTGAAATCCACCACACGGTATAGTTCCTGATAATCTACTTCCCGATGAAACACGCCATGCTCAAACACTAATTGTTCGTTACTGATGATGTACCGCATCCTGCATAGATAGACCATTCGATATGCCAAACATAAGGAAAGCAAGAGCGAGAGGACAAGCACCAAAGTGGAGAGGACGGCATCATCAATACCTGCATATACAAAACCTACACTTATAAGCACAAGCAAGTGCAGCTCGTTGATGACGAACTGCATCCAATGGGGCTTGATGATGATGTTTCTATACCGATATGTCTGCTGCATAGTTCTCCTTTTTGATAATGACACCGTGCTTTATCTGCGGAAGCCCGATGTCTGTTCCTCTTTTTCCTTCTGTTTGGCTTGCTCTTGTTGCCTCTCAGCCTCTTGCGCCTTGGCGAACTCGAAATAGTCGAAGTCTATCTCTCCTTGGTCTATCAACCGTTGGTCTCGTTTGCCAAGCAAGGCATCGTTCCAGTCTTTATATTGCCCCAAAGGATGAAAGGCTTGCACCGTGAAGTCTGCAAATCCCATTTCCTTGGCGATTGCTTTGAAGTTCTTCACAAAGCCACGTCCTGCCTCGTCTTTGTCAAAGCCCAAATAATGGTTCGCTTGTCGGGTCTCTTCCAGCATTCCCTTTATTTGCCCCTTTGTCGGTGTACCTCCGGTCGAGATATACACGTTCTTCACTGGATTGATTTGGTACTCTGCCATAGCATCGTATGCACTCTCAAACCATAGAATATTTGTGGCTTCTTTCAATGGCTTACCTGTCAGGTTGGCTATCCACAATCCTTCACTGCTGTTGCTTCCTTCCGCCTTGCCCTTGTATGCCTTGCCGTCCTCTCGTCTCGGTCTGCCTCGCTCTTCCAATCCGACAATGTTGTCTGGGTTGGACGGCAAGGATAGTGGAAAGGCGAGATTGGCAAAGTTCAATCCGTCATTTCGACGCTTGGTCGCCAAGAAGAAATGCTTGTGAAAGGCGAACTGGGTTCCCATGTTGATGCCTCTTTCCTTGAAATAAGGATAGTGTTTCCGTTGGGTGTCCTTTTCCCTTGGGTTGAAACGCAAGATGTCATAGTCTGACAGGTTGAAGGGCTTGGCATCTCGCTTGGGTTCTGCCACTCTGCTTTCACGCACGTCAATGGGATTGTTCAACAGTCTGTTGCATACCACATTCACTAACCTGTCCAATGACATCCCTGGCTTATAGTCGTCAAACAGCGTCGGATGCTCCTTGATGAAACCTATCACATTATAGTTTTTCTGTTCTGGTGGCTGAAAACAGCACTTGCCATTGCCTGTGACAATAAACTTGTCGCCTCTCACTCGCTGTCCATGACTGTCCACCTTTACATACGACGGATAGCGCAAGCCATCTCGTTTGTTCAACTGATAGCCTGCGTCCACCAGCAGCTCCTGTATGTTCAGACGCTGTAAGAAATCATTATATGTCAGTTCGTTGTTTGCCATAAGCGTATTCCGTTATAGTCCTTTCCCCATGTGGGGATGCAATACTTCTTGGTTCATGGCAGCCTCAAAGTTTCTCGCCGCCACATCCATTGGCGTATCTACTCCTGGCTTGAAGTAGGGACGAGGTGGCGCAGGTGCTGCACCATGATGGTGGTCAACTATCACTACAGGTGCGCCATGTGGACGATGTAGCTCACTGCCTACTTCTGCAGCAACACCCAATCCTGCTAACAGTGCAGCTCCAATCTTGGTTCCCAAACTGGTACGGTCTTTCATATCTACCTCACCGAATATCTTGGAAAAAAGTTTCATGCGATGGTAGTCATCCACTGCCATGAACTTGTCATACTGCTTCTGCGTTATCTCGTGGCTTACTCGCTCACCGTTGATGATGGCTGTCATGAGGAACTTGCCTTCTTGCTCCGCTGGCTCCACTCGTATCTCACCAACAGTTACTTCTCTGCCATGCTTGCCTTCACGGAACCATCCCTTGCTCTCGTCCAAGTCCTGCCCATCCACAATACATACTTTATTGTTCATAGGTTCTTGCTGCACTTGCAGTGGTTCGACGGTAGATTGCAACTGCATCTTGCCGTCCAACTCCTGCTGCACCTCTGGACGCAAACCGATATGGATGCGCTCCTTGCTGTTGAGCATGTCCATCGTTATCTTGTCTGCGAAATCGTCCTTGATGACATTGTTCAGTATCTCCAGTCGTTTGGCTACAGATACTTGCTTGACTGAATTGTTGGTCAATGCTTTCAATTCTTCGTCGGTCAAGTCATACACCATATCACTTTTGGTGCTTTCTGATTGGATGGTGAGTGTCTTTGCCTTCTCATCGATGATGATACCGTGTGAAGACAAGCATTCCTGCCATTGATCGTTGGAGAAATATACAGGTGAGCTTATCAGTTCCTTGTAGGGTTTGGCTGGCTCTTTGCTTCTTGGACGTGTCTCTACAGGTGTCACCACGGCTTGCAGGTTTTGTAATATGTCTGCTTCTGGTGCTACTTGTTGCTGTCCCTTATAGTAAAAGCCATAGCCTCCAGAGGTTAGCTCTCCTGGTTTCAGTCTTCTGTCAGGTCTTTCCGCTACCATCGGTGCTCCTGCATAGAACATCTGTCCACCGACTCTGCGTAGATGATAGCCGTCCTGCATTCTCGGTGTCCAACCTAAAAACTCTGGACTCCATCCCAACCGTCCGTACTCTCCAGCACCAATCCTATATCCATGCAGCCCCATAGCTACTCTTCCGTTAGCATTCCTTGCATGGGCAAGGTTTCTCGGCATGTAGAAGTCTTTGCCTATAATACTGGTAAAGACATTGTATGCCTTCTTGTTGGCAGAGTTGGTCCCCCAATCAGTCAATGCCAACATCTGTTTCTCGGTGAGGTTGTATGTCAGCAGTGGGGAGTCATGTCCCTGCACCGCTAACTGATAACCATCGCCATTGGATATGATATGGGCTTGCATACCATTACGCATCAGGATGTCACGCATCTCTGGCTGTATGTCCATCTGCCGTGGATTCAAGTTATTTCTTATCGCCATAGCATGATTGTATTAAGCGTTCTCTGTTTCCATTCCTTGCTCCAACAGTTCATCTTTGTACTTCACAAACTGTTCCGCACTCTCGTTGCCGATGCACAGGGCGTGTTCCTTGCAGTATTCTTGATACTCGTTCTGCCATTCCTCACTGAAATGGTTCACATAATCAAGCCAACCGTATTCGCCGCTCTGCATCTTCTCTACGAGAATGTCTTCTGTATAATAAGGTCCTTTTCTCATTTCTTCCCTAAATTTGATGTTTCACTTTACTTTCTTGCAACGGCAGAAGCATGTCTTCCAGCAGCCTTTTTCTGCTCATTCCACAGTTCTTCGGTATATTCCTCCTCTGGAACATAGTCAAGATTACCGTCATCATCCATTACCCAACAGCCATAGATGCCGAAGGTGTATTTGTCCCACTCTCGCTTGCCCTCCTTGCGCCACTGTTCACCATCACCGTTGGCGAAGCGGATGCCAGTATCGCTCTTCAGGTCGATGCCTACGGTCACAGGCTCGTCTTCTACGGCAAATGTCAGTGCCTCGCCATTTTGGATGCTCTTTAGCTCCGTTCCTCCAAGACTGAGTTCGTCAGATAGCACCTGCAAGTTTCTACCAATCACAGGTGTCGGCACAGCCATCACTTGGTTGGTCTCTCCGTCAATCTGTACAAATGCCTTGACATGTGTGCCATCTGGCATATCCACATCTGCCACCACAGCCTTACCCTGCTTCAACAGTTCCTGCTGCTCCTTGGTGAATTTGTCCAATGGGGCATACTTCAAAACAGGATAAAACATCACATCCACGTTTCCATCTGCCATTCTTACCAAGGCAAATCGGGTTCTGCTCTTGATACTGTAACCCTCGTTTACTTCCATGCTCACAGGCAACAATGGCGAAGGACGACCATTGCTGATGTCATCCAAGGCATGCATCGGAAGGTCTTCTATCATCTCATGGGTAAGACCGAACTTTGCAAGTGTCTGATATGGCACTTCGCTTTCTTCAAATGAGTTTCTTTTCATATTCTGATTATATTTTGAATGATACTTTGCATATAGCCATGCAAAGATAGTCTAAGAGTAATGAATACAAGAAAACCTACGCTCCGTCGTCCAATCTTTTCCGTTTTATTATGATTATATCATTACTTCATACTCTCAATCATACTTTAATCTTATTTTATGTTATACTTTTGCAGTATCGTCAATCACTCTTGATTTCTTTCCCTAACTTTGCATCATGAAAAGGAAAATAGTGGCATTATGGGCAATAAGTTGTCTGGCGGTATCAAGTGCAAAGGCGCAGTTCTATACCGTCAGCGATAACGTATGTCGTTACAAAGTCAAGAAAGTTGAGGAGAAGTTTCTGCTTCCTGCCAATCAACCTGTAGATTCTATACAAGCCAATCTACTTCAACAGGAAACAGACTCAATGGATAGCAAACAAAAACAGTGGATAAGCAGCTGTTCGAGCATCACTTATCCACTGAAATCAATCAAGGTCACCAGTCCTTATGGCTATCGTCGTGACCCTTTTACAGGTAAACTATCATGGCACAATGGTTTGGATCTTCGTGCAAAGAACGAACCTACTTATGCCATGATAGATGGTATTGTCGAAAAGGTAGGGTATGACAATCGTTCTGGCTACTATGTCATATTGAAACATGGCAATTATCGTGTCAGCTATTGCCATTTGTCTTCTATTGTAGTTGGCAGAGGTGAAAACGTTTATTCTGGCACTATTGTCGGTGTTACTGGCAGTAGCGGTCGAAGTACAGGTGAACACCTACATCTTACATGCAAAAAGGATGGGAAGAGTATCAATCCTGCCATCCTTTTTTAGCTACATCCTCACGGAAATAGCTTGCTTGCCCAAACAAATGTCAATAAGTCTGAGTATGGTTGTCTTGCCCACGTTGTTGACAGTTTCAGTATTGTTGTCAGGGTTTTCGTCAACTATCAAATTTAGCCCTTGGTGAAAATATATCATCCTAATTAGACCGTCTTTTGATACTATGATAAGTGATTTTATGAACATAACTCAACCTCCCCATTTTTAACGATGACGCAATCAATTAAGTAAAGCCTATACATCATTTTATATTTTGGGGGAAGTATTGATTGCAATCAACAGTCGCTTTTGAATGTCGTTGAAGTCATTGATTAGAAAATATTTCTGCTTTTGATGTGGATTGGAGGTATAGATTACAATCAACAGATACTTTTAGGTTCGTTGAATCCTTTGATTGCGGTCAACACCTACTTTTATATGTAGTTGGGGCTGTTGATTGCAATCAATAGCTATTTTCAAGCCGTATTGGACGTTCTGATTCAAGTTTCTTTGTTCATAAAATGTGAAAAGTGCCTATTGATTGTTGTTTCTTGTTACTTGTTGTACCAGGACTCCGAAGAAACGAGCATCAAGCCACATTTATGCTGCCTAAATCCATCTTTTTATCGTAAGATTGTCAAATTTTCACAATAAGGTTGTTGTTTTCTCGATATTTTTTATATCTTAGCAATCGCAACTGGAGAAATCCAACGATGCACATAACGATTTGTCAAATTTAAATCCTTAACATCATGAAAGAGATTTACGACATCAACATCCAGCGCATGAATAACGGTGCGCATTTCACGTTTGTAAGTAACATTCTTGCACGTGCCGAGGCTGACACAACCGTCAATGGCAAAGCCTCTGAGCTCGTCAGTAATTTCAAGGCTGCCGTTGCAGCAGAGGACGAAGCCTTGAAAATTTCACAGAAAAGTCTCTTGACTGATGATATAGCCAAAGCCGACAACGACCGTGACGCACTCTATGCTGGCTACAAGAAAGCCGTTGAAGCATTCCTTGCAATGCCGATTGCCGACATGGCGCAAGCAGCAAAGGTTCTCTCACAGCACATCAAGGACTACAAGATTAACACCGCTGACCATCTTGACAAGGAGACTGGTCTTTTGGTGAACTTTATCACAGACCTTGAAGACAAATACTCTGCACAGGTTGCAAAGTTGGGCTTGACAGCATTTGTTACCAACTTGAAGGAAGCCAACGAGCGAGTAAGAACTCTTACCTTGCAACGTACCAACGAGAAGATGGGCGTAACTGTTGGAGCATTGAAGGCCGCTCGCACAGCAACCGATGATGCTTACCGTGCATTAGTGAAAATGGTGAATGCCCTTGCCCTTGTTTTTGGCGAAAAGGATTATACCGCTTTCATTGACTACGCCAATACGGAGATTACCCATTACAAACGTGAGGTACTTGGTCAAAAGGCTTCTGCTCCATCTACTTCGGGTAGTTCGGCAGTGGAAACTCCAAGCAATGGTAATGGTAGCACCCCAAGCAGTGGTGGTTCTTCTTCAAGCGGTGGTTCCACATCGGGTGGCAGTTCATCGTCAAAAGGTGATGATGGATATATTGACTTGGAATAAAATGTAGATTAACAAAAAAGCAACTTCCGTTTTTCCTAACTTTCATGCAGATAAGAAGAACAGAAGTTGCTATTTTTTGTGAAGGAGAATGTTTACTTTATGTTCAATCCAAATCGCTTTTTAATTTCTTCTACTTTATCCAACTTTTCCCAAGTGAAAAGTTCAACTTGTACCATCTTGGTTTCATGGTAACGACTGCTGAAAGTCTTTTCTACAGTTTCGTTCTTTCGTCCCATGTGTCCATAGGCAGCAGTTTCCAAATACATAGGTTGGCGCAACTTCAAAGTACGTTCAATAGCTTTTGGACGGAGGTCAAACATCTTGGATATTTCCTTTGCGATTTCGCCATCTGGCATACTCACATGGCTACGACCGTATGTGTTGACATATACGCTTACAGGCTCTGCCACACCAATAGCATAGCTTAGTTGCACCAGCATTTCATCTGCCACACCTGCGGCAACCATATTCTTGGCAATGTAACGAGCGGCATATGCGGCAGAGCGGTCAACCTTGCTTGGGTCTTTGCCCGAGAACGCACCGCCACCGTGGGCACCTTTTCCTCCGTATGTGTCCACGATGATTTTACGTCCAGTCAAACCAGTATCTCCATGAGGACCACCGATAACGAACTTACCTGTAGGATTTACGAAATACTTAATGTCCTCATTAAAAAGAGCCAAGACCTTATCACTCAGTTTGCTTTTTACACGAGGAATCAAGGTGTTAATTACATCCTCTCGAATTTTTGAAAGCATTGCTTCATCATCATCTTCGCCATTAGCTTTTTTGATGAAGTCATCATGTTGAGTGGAAACGACAATAGTATCAATGCGTTGAGGAATATTGTCATCTGAATACTCAATAGTAACTTGACTTTTTGAATCTGGGCGAAGATATGTCATCACTTTTCCTTCTTTACGGATAGCAGCTAATTCCTGCATGATGAGCTGTGCCAAGTCGAGAGACACGGGCATATAGTTGTCCGTCTCATTAGTGGCATAGCCAAACATCATGCCTTGGTCGCCTGCACCTTGTTCCTCATCTTCCTCACGGCTAACACCACGGTTGATGTCATCGCTTTGCTCATGGATAGCCGTAAGCACGCCACAAGAATCACCATCAAACTGATATTCTGACTTAGTATAGCCTATCTTCTTAATGGTGTTACGAGCAATGGTTTGCAAATCTACATAAGCATCGGAACGCACTTCACCCATGATGACAACTTGTCCTGTTGTACAAAAAGTCTCAATGGCACAGTGAGCATGTTCGTCGTATGCCAAGAATTGGTCAAGTAAAGCATCTGAAATTTGATCAGACACCTTGTCTGGATGTCCCTCTGAGACGGACTCTGATGAAAATAAATAAGCCATAGTTTATTCTTTTGTTTCTAATATGTAAAATGACGATGTTGTGAAGAAGTTCCGGACATAAGGAATATGTTCGATGAAGCGATATAGTCTTTTTGGACTAAGCCCGAACTTAATCTCATAATGGGGATTGATAAACCAAGGTGTCCAATTGACAATGGTGAAATCTTCTTTCGCTACTCTTTCAAACAATTCGATAGGACATTTCGTTTTCTTAATACTCAACAATTCACGAATGCACCCATCGTCTTCATGAGCCAATTTCAATAGAGCCTTATAAACAGGAGTAGGTAAAAGATGAAAGAAAGGCAAGTGTGACAAGATACGGCTTTTACAAATTTGCTGATGTCCGCCGAAAGGCATCTGCCATGCAGGGAACGACATAAATATCACCCCCCCCTGAATTTAGCAAGGACTTACACTTGTGGATAAAATCTTTCTTGTCCATAATGTGCTCTATCACATCATGGCAAATAATCAAATCAAACTGATGCTCCAAATCTTTCAATAAGAAAACATCGGAAGCGATGAAACGTCCCTCTGCATTTTCTTCATCAAAAAATCGTTGAGCATCCTTAATTCTACACTCTGCCATATCACATCCTGTGACATGACAACCCATTTGTGAAAACGGAAGTAAGTTTCCTCCATCTCCACAACCAATTTCAAGAACATTCATTCCTTTGCAGATATTCTTGTACTGCTGAATGTACGGAATGAAATATTTCTTGCTTGTCACGGCAAGTTCCTTGAAATATTGTCTTCTGTTTAATTGTCTTTCCTGCATAACATTATATTTATCTGTGGCAATAACAAATATCAGTCCTTGGCACCAATGTATTGCGGACTGATGAATTTGCAATGCAAAAGTACAAAAATAATACGGAATACTTTGCTTTTGTGTTGACATTATGCCATTTTAATAGCAAAAACAGCGTAAATTCAAATATTCTTTACATTAAATAGGTATAAAGAAGTCGAAATGACATATTTGGAACGACTTCTTGCAATATTCTTTCATTTCATATTTGTCATTAGCAGGTGTCAAATTTTAAAAGGGCAATAGTACATCATTAGTAGATGAGGTATAACTTGATAGGTAATGAAGTACTACTTCGATGGTTGATGAAGTACTATTGCTTTTTTATGGGATGTATAATAGTTGAAGTTCTGTCATTCTTCGTCTTTTGATAGACGGTATGTGCTTTCCTCTCCATCTACAAAAGTCGAGGTAGTCTCTCTCAATGTTATGCAATCCACATTCTATCTTCTGCACGAGACGGCTCTTTGGAAATCTTTTATTCCCTAATATCTTATAAGGTCCGACATTGTAAGCAAGCACAGCAAGGAGCAAAGAGTCCTTACCATACTTGCGGAACATAGCACATAACTTGGTGAGGTCTGAGCGCAACAGAGAATCGGCTTTCAGATAAGTGAGATTCTTCTTGAACTTCTCATGCGGCAATATCCGGTGTCCCCACCCGATATAGGGATAGTTACGTTTGATGTCGTGCCACCCTTCATAATACTTGATGCACCGCACGGCTCGTTCAAAGGGTGGTAAAGCGAAGATGCCCAAGTCGCTTTGGCTTGGGCTATCTGTTGTGGGTGTCTTGTTCTGTGCCATGATGCTTTGACACAGGAACAAGAACATTATAGTGATGTATGTCCTTATCTTTTTCGTCATGGATGTTGATTTTGTTTTGCTTTTGGGGATGCATTGTTTTGTTACTTGGCATTCTTCTTATTGAATATCTCTGCTATCATGGCTTTCACATCCTCACCAACTTGCACGAAGTTCTTATAGAGGATGCGCTCACGCTCGTCACGGCTTTTGAAGGTGTAGAACTTGGGCAGAGACATATACTCGCTTTCTTCTTTCTTGATGTCTGCCATATTAAAGTCGGTCTTGCAATAGAACTTACTGGTCTTGAACTCATCGCTCTCCTGTATGTTCATACTACCATTCATGCCGGTCTTGGTTGCCACAAAGTCCCTTGCCGTCTGACCGCAGATCCATCCTGTCGGCATGTCCGAGATTTTACTGGCTGGTACAAGACTGTCCATATTCTCATTCAGGTTGATGCTCGTCTTGTCTCTATCGATGGTCACGCCTTTCTTCAGTTGCACCACCTTTCCGAAAATGTCGGAGGATAGCCATTCCAGGGTTTCCTTGCTTCGTGCCGAACCGCTCACCACATTGCCTACGGTGGTGATAATCTTCTGCATACCCACCTTCCCATAGTCGGCTTCCAGCTGGGGCAACTCCTGGAATCCCAAGGCGACGCTCACCTTGTTGCTTCGGGCTGTGCCTATCAGTCTGTCTATTTTGTGGAAGTAGAGCGTCGGCAACTCGTCCACGATGATGCTCACGGGGATGTTCTTGCCTTGTCCTGTGTTCACTCGTGTTACCAAGCGATTGAGAATAAGGGCGTTCAATGCTCCAATGATGCTCTCCATCTCAGGGTCGTTAGCTATCAGCAAATAACTTGGATTCTTCGGGTCGCTGACCTTCAGGTCGAAGTCATCACCATCCTTGTGGAATATCCAATAGCTCTCCTTGGTGGCAAGGCGAGAGGTATAGACACGCAGGGTACCAATCATACCCTCCAACTGCTCCATCGCCTTGTTCTTTAAGGCGGTTTGGAATGGTCCCAGCAATGGTGCAACCTCATTGTCGGTCTCCAGCACATTGAAGATGGTCTGGTAACTCTCATTCAGGAAACTCAGAATATGGGGCATATCGCTATACTTACCTAACCAATAGGCTGGCTCCACTTCTTCTCCAGCATGGTTAAACACCTTTCCGGTCGGTTTCATCTGCATGGTCTTCGGGTCTAGTACTTTCTCTGCTATCAGCATTTTGTCGTCTTTGTCGTATGGCTCCTTACCATAGTTGATGAAGAAGTAGATACAGGCGGCGAGGAAGTTGACGGCTGATGTCTGGAAGAACTGGTCGCTGCCGCCACCGCCTTCTTTCTTGCCTTTTTGCAGTGATTCTAGCAGTGTCTCTGCTGTCTCACTCGCTGCTGCCAAGTTATTGATATACTTCTGTTGTATCGGGTTCACTCGCTTGGAGTATTCCACATCCACAAAGTTGATGATGTTGAACTTACAGCCTTCTGGCAGTTTGCCCAACTGTTGGTTCTTCTTGTAGTGATAGTACAGTTTGGTTGCCAAGGTAGGAAACTTGTAGTCATAAACGACCATGGCAAAGCCTTTTGCACTGTGCTGACGGATAAACGGCTCGATGATGGAGAATGTCTTACCGCTACCAGGTGTACCCACTACCCAGGTGCCTCGGAATGGGTTCACGATGTTTACCCATCCCTTGCGGAATTTGCCCTTATAGTAGTAGCGCATAGGGATATTCACGCTGTATTTGTTATATTCTTCCTTCTGGCATTGCTCAAAAGACTCGTTCTCAAAATTGAAACGGTCTTTCATCAGTCCTTCTTTCAGGAACTTCGAAATGTTGTCCAAGGCTACATGCACCAGCACCGTTCCGATGATGGTTGTCACCATATAGAGAATGGTGTTCAATCTTAGGGCATAGAGACGAGTGTCCATCACATAGCCAAAAAGCCACACGGACAATACCAACAGCAGCACGCCACTCACCAAGGGGTACAACACCTGCTTTCTGGCATCAAATTCCAAGTGTTTCTTGTTTCTCGTGCCTACACAGGTGATGCACACCAACAAGAATGTCACCACCTTGCTATACACCAGGTTGCCGTCATGGTAGATGAACCACTGCTTGATGCGGTCGTGCAGGTCGCACACCACACCGCCAAAGCCGTCTATCACCCTTGGGTCTATGGCATACTCAAAGAACTCCATCAACACGGATATGTAGATGACCGCCCTGAATATCTTGTAAAATCCTTGTAACTCCTTGCTTTCTTCCATTGGATATGATTGCTATTTTAGAAAAATCGGATTGAATGAGTCGGCTGACAGCACATCGCTATAGTTCACTTTCAATGAGATGGTGCGACCGCTGATTTGGTTCTCCGTCATTTCGATGGTTAATTGCTTGTCATTCGGGAATGTCATCTTCCGAATGACTATCACATTGCGGTAGCCATAGCGGAAACGCTTGGTCTGCTCCAACGTGAAGACTGGATGCAACTCTACTATCTGTGAGTTGGTTGCCTTGGCGGTCTTCTTATCCGTCAGCTTCAATCGTATTTGGTCTATGTCAAACGGTATGTCTGTCTTGTTCTCCACCGAGAAGTCCAAGAAGAAATAGTCGCCCGATGAATAGATGTTGTTCAGTCGCATCACCATTTTATGCGCTTTGGTCTTCACATTGTTCACATGGGCTTCCGAACTCCAAATCTCACGAGCATAACGAGCCATGTCCGTAGAGGACAATGTGACCGCAGGGTTGTTATAGGCATTCTTTTCTATCTGTTGTATCTCCTTATCCGTCACTGCCTCTTGCAGTCTGGTGGTATAGAGTAGCGCATATTGTGTGCGGTATCGTTCTGTCACAATGGTCACGATGGCAAGCACTTCGCCATCTTCATGCAGTCCCTCTTTTGGTTTCAGACGCACAGTATTGTTGATGGGTTGGTCTCCTGCTATCTTGTCGGTGGATATGTCCACAAAGCGGATGGGTTCACTTGCCGTTATGACAGTAGTCACTTGCTCGTTCACGGTCAGCTGCTCCATCTCCTGGTATGTGCAGGGCTGATAGCTCTCCGCACTGGTCTGTTGTGCCATCATCGGAGTGGCACTTATTGCACACATCATCAGTGTACCAATGGTCTTCTTGATATTCATATTCGTATTCTTTGGATGTTGTCGTTTACTTACTCTTGGTGTCTTTGCTGTTTATCAAGTACACAAAGGTGCCATATTTCAGTTTTACCTTGTTCTTTTTGATAGCCTTGCCTATGGCATTGCTTGTTTTCTGATAGGCATTCTGCATGGTCTGCATGCCCCACTGTGAAAAGCTGCTGCCTGTATTGGTGGTGTTCATATCCACATTGCCGGTCACGGCTCCGCTTGCCACATCCTTGGTGGTCTCACGGAACTGGCTGCTTGGCACATACAATCCTTCCATGCCGTCGGTATCATATAGTGACAGATTGATTTTCACTATCTCATCGTCCACCAGCACGCTTTTCACCATGCCTTTCACTCGTTGCGAACTGAAACCGCTCATAATGGCATACAGGTATGCGCCTTTCTTCACCACCATCTCACCGATTTCCACATCATCAAGCAATCGCAAGCGCACACGACTTCCATCCACGGCTTTCACATTCTCGTCAATGATAGCCTTGATCAGTGTAGGCTCTTTCTCATTCACTGCCAAGGTGTTGAAGTAATCCGATGATGTCTTCACCTTTTTCACCACTTCGCTTGGCTTGTCGTTCTCGTCCGCTTCCTTTCGGGCATTTTCATTCACCTTGATTTTGCCTTCGATGTTGATTCCGCCCTTGGCTGTAGCTGTTGTTTCATCGGATGCTGTTGCTGAAGACGATGAGTTCTGTTGCGTGGCTTGCTGTCCCTTCAGCCTTGCTTCGGCAAGTGCCTTGTTCAGTTCCGCCAACGCCTCGTTCTCTCTTTGTCGCTCATGGGCTTCTTGCACTTCTCTCTGTTTTTCCATTTCTGCTTGCCTCTTGGCTTCGGCATCCAACTGTTGCAGTTCTGCATCCGAATACTTGCTTTGGTATTCTTCTTTTTCTTGCTCATTGTCTCGGTCTATATTCTCCACGGCACTATGATCTTCTATCTTGCCGTAGGCATTCAACATATTTTCATACTTGCCTCCAATACCGTCACCGCCCTTGATATGGGCTTGTGGCAGATTCGGATTCAGATATTCCGTGGTCTGCATATTGGCATCCTTCTTCTCCGCCACCTTGGTATCAAAGAGGTCGAAGATAAAGTAGGACGCACCGAGCAGTGGGAGATAGACAATCGCAGGTAGCATGTACTTGGGTTGTCTGAAATTGATTCTTTCTGTCAGCTTCATCGTTATTTGTCTTTATGAGGATGGCGTGCATCCTCATTGGTTTTTACTATGTTCTTTGCATTCCCCATATTCTGATGGCGAGCCTTTATCAAGGAGTCCTGCCGCTCCGTGGCGGTGCGTCGCTCTCCCTGATAATGGTAAGCTCTTGCCATGCGATAGATGTTGAAACTGAAGCTCACACCTACAAAACCGAACACGATGACCAGGAACAGTGTCTTGTGCAAGTCAGCAAACCTCTGTACCTTGGCGGCAGCCTTGTCTATCTTGCACATCTTGGCAAACTTCCTTCCGGCTCTCACGTCTCGCTCATAGCGTTCCTTGTATTTGGGGTCGTCCTTGTCGGGCATCTTCTCCCCAATGAGCATCTGCTTAAATCCTTTTGTGTTCATCGTTATTTCTTTTTTACCTTTTTACTTCTTTACCCTTTTACCTTCAATAGTTGCTCTTCGTCTTCTGGTCAATATCCTTGTTGAGCAAGGTTCGCCAGTTCACTATCAGCAATCCATGTGGGTTGTTGTCAGTTCTCGGCACTCGTTTCAACTGTCCTGCCGTCACCAGTTCACGGGTCAGCACATTGGTTCTACGCTCGATGCGCTGTCTGCCGTAGTAGGTGAACTCCATCTTCTCCTTGTTGAACTTGATACTGTCACAGAAGATGCTGAACACGGCACTTGTTCCCATGATGTTGGAGTAGAAACCCTTTTCTTTCAGCGTATTGTACTGCGCCAATCCTGTCTCATCCACCAGATACATGGCTTTCTCCATCGTGTATTTGATGTACTTGTCATCTGGCGCCAATGTGAAGAAATAATGATGGAACATCTCGATATGGCTCTTTGCTTCCACATCCAATGTCTCATCCATCGTCGTACGTTGCACCAAAATTGGCACGTTGCCGTCCAACACATAGATTTTGTTCTGTGCATCCACCACCATATTCTTCGCCGTCCAGATGCTACTGATACTTATCAGCACACACCCAACCAGAAACAGGCTACAGATGATAGTCACCAACTTCACCTTATTCTCTAAATTCTTGATTACCATTGCTATAATGTTTTTTACCTTTTTCACTCTTTTACTTTTTTACCTTTATCAGTGCATCACATGGGCAAGTGTCCCCTGTGCCGACATTTTGGCTTGCTGTGCCACACCCTCACCGAAGTTTCTGGTAGAGAATGCGGTATCGCCCTCTGGTATCATCCATGCCGCAAGGTCTGGAACCAAGTTCAGACACTTCAACGCAACGATACTTGCTGCCATCAGATACCCTGCCGAGAAGAACGAGTTCTGCAAGTATGCCGCCATCGTCTGCTCACTGGCGGTGATAGCCGTCAGGTTCTCCACCTGTATGCAGAGCACGATGTCGAAGAGCAATAGCACGTAGAAGCCCACGAAGTAGAGCATGGCTCCATAGAAATGCATGGTCAGATACCTTGTCAGCCACTTCGCCCAACTGCTTTCCCATTTCGGCAGTAGCGAGAACGCCCATTGTATCGGTCCAAATATCGTCAGCATTCCCAACAGTATCTGTTGACAATAGATGGTGCTCCACCAACCGATACGGAAGACGATCAATGCTATCAGCATTACTATCTTGTCTATGTTCACCACTGCTCCTGCAGTCAGTGAGGTAAACCACAGCTTGGCTGCGTCCTTTTCCATGTTGGTCACTTCATCCACACCTGTCTGCTCCATGGTCGATTCCACCAGATTCGGGTCTGTTGTTCCCTTATGGGCAATGTCTGCCTGGGCTTGTACGTTGGTGTACATCGTGTCTCTGGTGTAGATGAGCTGCTGAACTTCCGTAAACTTGTCCTCTATCTGTGTGGCTTCCGCCTCATATAGGTCATGGGTATAACTTCCAATGGAGTTTGGTATGTAACTCAGAAAGTCCAGTACGCACCAATTGCTGCCACTGTTCGTCATGCCTGTATCGGCAGGTGGGTACCACCAACAGAGGATGATGCTTATCACCAATGGCTTGAATAGTTTCATCACATCCAGTGGCTCATGCTTCACCATCATCTTGTAGGCCATGTTCGCTGCCACCACGATGGAGAAGAGGGCTGCGAGTGCCATACACATTTGAACGACCCACCAATTACCCCAAGCGGGTCTAACCATCGGAAATGAAAGGATAGTAAGGTGATGTAATATCACTGATTTACAGTCTATTAGGAATGAAAGCCGATTTTGGATTGGTTCGTTATTCTTTCCTAAATTAGCGGATTGTTTACCCACTTTTGTCTCGTTTTTGTCCCTCGCTGTATTATCTTTGTATCGCAAGCTAAATACTTGATAATCAGTGATAAAAGAATATATTAACATCAGAAAAGAAAGGAAATAAAATGGGACGAAAGAAGAAAGAAATCCGTTTGAAGGAGCCTGTGCGCATCCGAGAAAAGAAGATAGCAGGTGGCAACATAAGCCTCTATCTTGACATTTACCAGAAGGGATTGAGAAAGAAAGAGACGTTGAAACTCTATCTTGTGCCAGAAATCAACGCTGCAACCAAGTTGCAAAACGCCAATACGAGAAAGTTGGCAGAGCAAATCAAGGCGCAGCGCATTCTTGACATCCAGAGAGAGGGTCTTGTGGATTGGGACAAGGTGAAGAAGTCACGCATGACACTTACCAAGTGGATGGATGACTTTGTGAAGTACAATGCCGAGTTGTCTGAGTCTTCCATGAAGACAAAGCGCAACACTCATGCTCGCATTGACCAATACCTATTACATATAGGCAAGCCAGAGTTTCTGTTGAAAGACGTGGATAAGGAGTTTTGCAAAGGCTTCATTACTTTTTTGAAGACTTGCACCTACAATGATGGAAAGAAACAACTCAGCACCACCACTTGCCGTATGTTCGTCAACTATTTCGGCTCGTCATTGGCAAAGGCAGTAAGGGACGGACTGATTGAGCAAAATCCATTCTTGCTGTTGGAGGCAAAGGAGAAGCCACAGAAGCGAGTGGCTGAGCGTGAGTTTCTGACGATAGAGGAAATAAAGAAGGTGATGAACACACCATGCCGTTATGAACTGGTGAAGAAAGCCTTTCTATTCTCCTGTTTCACCGGTCTGCGATATAGCGACATGAAAGCCTTGAACTGGAGTGAAATCCACAAGGCTGCTGACGGCAAGACGGAATACATTGACCATATCCAAGTCAAAACCAAGGATAGAGTAACCATCCCCTTGTCGGAAGAAACAAAGAAGTGGATGCCTAAAAGAGAAGAAGGCATAGACAACATCTTCCACAACTTGACAATCACATCTACAACTGTAGAAGTGGTTCTGAAAGAATGGATGGAGGCAGCAGGTATAACCAAGCATATAACCTACCATTGCTCACGACATACGGCGGCTACGATGCTCCTGACCCTTGGTGCAAGTATCTATGTAGTAAGCAAGATACTCGGACACAAGAGCATCAAGATGACGGAGATTTACGCCAAGATTGTTGACAAGAAGAAGTTGGAAACCGTGAACCTCGTGAACGGAATGTTTGACCAAATACCAGTAATACAATGAAGATAGAAATCAAGGAACGTAAGCTGACGGAAGGCAAAAGAGCCTTATATCTGGAATACTACGAGACAGGCTTCCGCAAGAGAGAAAACTTGCATCTTTATCTCTTGCCCGATGATGCCGTTGGTGCTGCAAAGCACAATCGGCTTACATACAACAAGGCTATGGAGATACGAGCAGAGCGCATCCTCACCCCTCCTGTATTGGAGAAAGAGAATGCCAAAAGCGAAGAACAAGGCAACGGCTTGACTTGGCTACAATGGTGCGATGACTATATCAAATGGTCTGTTGATTGTGGCAACTGCAAGAAGATGATAGGTCATAAGAATGTTGTCCGCAAGCGTATCGCCACTTATTTACGGAGAGTAGATAAGAAAGACATCCTGCTGAAAGATGTCAGTAAAGATGAAATTTGCGGCCTTTTTGATTATATGCGCAACAAGTATCGCAACAAACGCCAAATCAAGACCAACGGAGGACGGTTGGCTGATTACACATTACTGTTGTTTGAGGAAACAGTCAAAGCAATATTTAACAAGGCTATGCGTGAAGGACTTGTAAAATTCAATCCTGTACACAGTCTAAACAAGTTGGAACGCTTCCATGCTCCTGACAAACACAGAGAGTATCTTACGCCCGAAGAACTCACACGTATCCTGGCGGTGGAAGCTGAATGTGAGAATGAACGAACCGTACAACTGGCATTTGGCTTATCATCCATGACTGCCCTTCGCCTTGGCGATATGCAGCATCTAAGGTGGTGTGATATTAAAATGATAGATGGCGTTCCGACAATCAGCATCATACAGCGAAAGACAAAGCGTCCTGCCATTATTCCGCTCAATGAAATGGCGCAATCGTTGTTGCCACCTCGAACGGATGACAATCCGGAAAGTCTTGTGTTTCACCTTGTCAAGAAGTCAGACAACGTATCGAAATACGTAAGAAGACTTAAAGAAAAGGCTGGCATAGAAAAGGATTTGACCTACCATTGCTCACGGCATACGACAGCATCGTTGGCTATCTCAGCAGGGGCGGACATATCAGCCGTGAAGGATATATTAGGACATGGCAGTATCACTTCCACTGAAGTATATGCAAAAGTGGCTCTCGAAAAGAAGATAGAAGCGGTCAATTTGTTCAATGGTGTGTTTGACTAAGCCATGCAGCAAGGAGCGAACAAGGGGAAAGTCTTTTCTCTTCCCTTTATTTGAACTTTGCCGTCAGGCTGTATTCAGAAAATGCTTGTGTTCAAATAAATCTGCAAGACTTATTTGAGTACAGGCTTTTTCATGTTCAATTTAATCTTTGATAAAGATGACAACAGGAGTAATATACGCTCGTGTCTCCAGTATTGGTGACAGACAGAGCACGGAAAGACAGGTCAAGGACTTGTCGGAGTATGCAAAATATAAGGGTATAGAAGTCCGCAAGGTCTTTGAGGAACACATCTCTGGCGCAAAGAAGAATGATGAGCGTCCAGTGTTGTGTGAAGCAATGGAATACTGCAAGGCAAACTGCATTGGAATCCTACTTGTCAGTGAACTGTCAAGATTGGGGCGTAATGCGTTTGAGGTGCTTGCCTCTGTCAAGGAACTCATAGACTGTGGCATCAACCTCTACATTCAAAAGGAACAACTTACATTATTGGACGAAGAAGGACATCCGTCCCTCCTTGCCCCGATAATGATAGCCACGCTTTCGACCTGTGCGCAATTGGAACGTGATAATATATCCTTCCGATTGCAGTCAGGACGGAAGCGGTATATAGAGAAAGGTGGAAAACTCGGGCGCAAGGTAGGCTCTGTAAAAACGGCAGAACAGATGAAAGCCGAATATAGGGAAGTAATAAGTCTGCTTTGCAAGGGATATTCAATTCGGGATGTGGCGAAGTTGAGTGGTAAAGGGGTAAGTACCGTACAACGAGTGAAGCGATTAATAAAAGTACAATCATCGCAATAATACTATTGATTTTACGTTCTTTTCAAAGAAAGGGGTTGTGCAATAGTGGCTTAAAGGCTAAAAGCACTACCTTTG
>ERZ1034791.33-NODE-33-length-32387-cov-85.351633_pt1 | contig 32387 bp, 17 predicted proteins | sample MGYA00520649_ERZ1034791 | MGnify/ENA primary metagenome ERZ1034791 (study PRJEB33766, sample SAMN09781683) | gut metagenome | biome: gut microbiome | host: Homo sapiens | place: Madagascar | study: EMG produced TPA metagenomics assembly of the PRJNA485056 data set... | reverse complement strand
TTGAAGCTCATATCCCAACCGAGGAAGTACTTAGGAATGGCCTGTCCGCATACCTTACGGTCGCCACTGTCACCCGTATCAATGGTACCATTATCATCAAGGTCTTCGATGATATACTGTCCATTCTCATCAATACCTGTGCAGTGAGGCAGATAGAACACACCAACAGGCTGTCCCTCTATCAGATAGGTTACGCCATTGTTATGCACCAGACCAGCCGCACCTACGGTGGCAACAGAGATATGCTCGCTCGTTGTCATAGGCTGTCCCTTGTAGGTACCGCTCAACTTCTTCAGCTTGTTCTTCTGATAAGAGAAATTCAGACCGGAATTGAAGGTGAAGTCCTTTGTCTTGATGATGTCACCTCGAACAGCCAGTTCAAATCCCATATTAGTCATGGTACCCATATTGGCCAACAGACGGTCGTAAGTGAAAGGAGGCACCGGCACTGTATAGGTATAAAGCATATCTGATGTCTCAGAAGTGTACCAATCGAAGGTTACGTTGAGACGCTGCTTGAACATCGACAGGTCGAAACCGGCATCAAATGTCTTCTTTACCTCCCACTTCAGATCAGGGTTGCTGTTGGAGGTAACCGCAAAAGTAGTACTTGTTGCGCCGTTGACGGTAGTTACACCATTAGGCTCCATCAGGGCGAGAGATGTATAAGGATCGATGGCATCCTGATTACCGGTCACACCATATCCTGCACGAATCTTGAAATTGTCTATCTGCTTGATTTTCTTCATCCAAGGCTCATTGCTGATTACCCATGCCAAGGAAGCAGAAGGGAACCAGCCCCACTTCTGACCATTACCCAACTTGGAAGAGCCATCGGTACGTACATTGACGGTAGCGATGTATTTGTCTGCCAGCATATAGTTGATACGAGCCATATAGGAACTCAAGGTATATTCGTTGTAGTTAGACTGCAGATCTCCCCAAGAAACATTGGCACCAGCCTTCATGTTATTGAACTTGAAATAGTTGGAATCAAATCCATGAGCTGCCTGTGAGTTCCAGTCGTAGGTGTATTTCTGTCCCTCCATCAAAGCCAAGGCATCAATGTGATGCTTGCCGAAATCCTTGGAGAAATTCACCATGACGTTGCCCATATAGTCCTTGCGGTTGGTATTGGCGATATAAGCCCATCCGTTACCGTTCAGCTTACCCATCTGGATATTGTTAGGAATATAGAACTTATTGTCACGGTTCCAATAGTTATATGAACCGAAGGCACTTACAGAGAGTCCGTCGATGATATTGACCGTTGCCTTGCCATGAACATTGACAGAGGCATCCTTGTAGAAGTCATCAATATCTAGCAATCCCAGCGGATTCCAGATTTCATTGGCAAGCAGATCCTCATCCCATTCACCCTTGTCGTTTCTCACATGAGGATAGGTAGGGTTATAAGCTGTAGCAGAATAGAACAGCTTGTGCATATCATACTGGATATTGCTGTTGCGCTGAGAGCCAAACATTCCGAGTTCCAGCTTCAGATGTTTGTCGAAGAGATACTGGGTTCCATCCAACTTTGCTGTAAAATTCTTCATATCAGAATTCTTCAAGGCTCCCTGACGGAGTATGAATCCCAAAGAAGCACGCAGACTGGATGTATCCGTACCAGAAGAAAAAGAAATATTATGATTTTGGGTAAGACCCGTATTGCGCTCAATCTCCTCGAGGAAATTGGTATCGCCACCCATATCGGTATAGGTCAATCCCAAGGACTTGGCTGTCTCACGATATTCGGAAGCCGACATCATATCCAGATTTTTATAGACCGTGTTTACACCAAACTGACCATTGTAGCTAAGGCTGGAATATCCCAGCTTACCCTTGGCTGTGGTAACAACGATGACACCGGAAGCACCACGTGAACCATACTGAGCCGTCTCAGAAGCATCCTTCAGGATGGTCAGACTCTCAATATCACCAGGAGCCAGGGAATTGAACATCGTCATATCAGCAAAGACGCCATCAATGATAACCAACGGATCGTTACCACCTGAAAGAGAAGATGTACCACGAACTCGAATGCTTGGGGAACTGGTTGGATCACCACCTGCCTGAGAGATGACAACACCAGCTACCTTACCCTTCAAGGCCTCGGCAGGACTGGTTACCACACCCTTGTTCATATCTTCTTTCTTGATGCGGTCAACAGCACCCGACACCGTGCGCTTGCTGCCCACAGCATAACCCACGACAAGCACCTCGTCGAGCACCTCATCGTTTTCCTTCAGCGTCACATTGATGACATGATTTCCCTTTACCGGAATCTCCTGAGTGCGATATCCCAGATAAGAGAATACCAAGACTGCACCATCCTTCACATTATTAAGCGTGTAACCGCCATCCAAGTCTGATACAGCTCCATTCTTTGTGTCCTTTACCAGAATGCTGGCACCAATGACTGGTTCGCCGGTGGCATCCACCACTTGTCCTTTAATGGTAGCCTGACCAAAAGCATTTAAAGTAATCAAGCATCCTGCCATCAGCAGACCTGCTTTCTTTGAAAAGTTCGTTTTATCCATAATTTAATAGGTTTATTATGATTAAAATTGTTTGTTGCTGCAAAAGTACGGCAAAAATCAATAAGTTGGTGCGAATAGTAGGCTTTTGGTAGATGGCCGGTATTTAGAGCCAACCTTACGGCTCTAAATATCAAGATTTTGCAAATTCTCAAAAAAAACGGCTAGTAGATGCGAGATTCTCAATGTTTTTTATTATTTTTGCAGCGGAATCTAAAAACATAGGAAATATGAGACATCTTATCGTTATAATCATCACCCTGCTGATGACACAGCCGATATACGTAAAAGGAGACAACAACCAGCTATACAAGCAACTGGATGCTGCCCTGGCACAACGTGCCCATTATGTAGAGTTAAAAGAGAAAAGCTTAAACGAAATCAAGCAAGGAGCCAAGTATGTTACCAGCAACGAAGACAAATTAAAACTATACGAACAACTCGCCAACGAATACAAAGCCTACGAATACGACTCGGCGATGACCTACGTAAACAAAGGTCTTATCCTTGCCCAAAAGAGTAACAATATCTTTTTTAACAAAAGATTCCAGCTTAGCCAAACCAGGTTATTGATCACACGTGGATTCTATGCAGAAGCAAAGGAAATTTTGCAGAAGATAGAGCCTAAGGAAGAACCACGTGACTATCAGTTTCTATACTATTATACAATGTATGGACTATACAACAACTGGTCAACCTACTGTGAAAACAATGAATTCAGCAAGAATTACGACCTGAAAAAAGTGGAATACCTGAAGAAAGCAATAGAACTGTCGCCAAAGAAAGATGCATTCTATTACTACCTGATGGGAGAATTATACTATTTCAGCAATCATCCCAACAATAACAAGACCATCCAATACTACAAAAAGGCACTGAGTATGGAAAAGGCCAACAGCCGTCTGCATGCCATGACCGCCTTTGCGCTTTCAGAGGTCTATCAGAAAGCCAACAACCTAGAGCTAATGGAGCATTACCTCCTGGTTGCAGCCATCTCAGACGTCACTTCTGCCACAAAAGAAAACGTAGCCCTGCAAGACATCGCTCTCTTCATCTACAAACATAAGACAAGAAGTCTGAAAAAAGCACAGGAATACATCAACCTATCCCTGGAAGATGCTTATGCATACAACAACCGGTTACGCCGCATTGAGATTTCATCCAAATTACAATTGATTACCAATGCCTATACAGATGACATCAAAACAACTAACAGATTGCTCAACATCGCCCTATTGGTCATTATCCTGCTCCTACTTGGAGTAGGTATTAGCAGTCTGTTCATCCGCAAGAAGAACAGGCTTCTGAAACAAAAGAAAGATGAAATCACAGCTACGTCGGCAAAAATGGAAATTCTAAATGAACAATTGCATCTCATCAACGCCGAATTGAAGAATACCAATCAGAAACGCGAGAGATTGGTAAAGGTATATATTGACCTGAGCTATAAGAATATAGAGAGGAACCAAAAGCTACGAACATTGGCTATAAGAAAGATAAAGGCCAACCAAAGCAAGGAACTGCTGAGTCTCCTCTCTTCCTCATCAAGTACAGAAAGGGAAAACAAGGAGTTTTTGACTGAATTCGACAAGTCTTTCCTAGCTCTGTACCCAACTTTTGTAAACGAACTGAACCAGCAACTCACAGAATCGGCTCACATCCAACTGAAAGAGAATGGGGAAATGCCACCTATTCTTCGTGTGTGTGCCCTGTTACGATTAGGCATCACTGAAAGTTCAAAGATTGCCGGCATTCTGTCTTATTCGCCACAAACCGTATATAACTACCGTTCCATCCTCAAGAACAATGCTATAGACAAGGAGCACTTCGAGGAAAATGTGCTCAGACTCTGCATGGTGATAGCCGACAGATGAGAGAAAAAAAGATACCTATATGTAACAACAAATCCCGACAGGCAACAACATACCTATCGGGATTTGTTTATTATCTGCAATTGATGAGAATCCTACTTTACAGTATATTTCTTGCCACCCCGGATATAGATACCATCATGTTTCGCCGGGAACGATACCTTTCGACCATTGATATCATAAACATCGGAACTGCAAGGCTTAGTAACACCGACAACAGGAGTTAATCCCGAAGTCAAATCATAATCTATTTCACCATCATCAGGGCAATGAATAACCACCATTTCCTGATACCACTGATACTCCTCATCAACGGAGACACCATTATCCGTATATTCCAGAGGAAGGAGGCTCAAGTCGAAATAGCCATCACCTAAACCACCATACCCCCAATTCACTCCTACGTTTCCATCAGCATCATAACCATCCAGCACAAAAGCATGGGAAGATGTCTTGTCGTTTCCCTGCTTATTGGATGTACCGGCATACAGAATAGGATGCCCGGCGCTCAATTCCCGGTAAATAACCTTTTTCCAGGCTGCATCATCATAGTTATTGGTCTGGGGATAATCCTTATAGCCATAATACTGGGTAAGATAGCCGAAATGCTTCTTCATGCCAGCCGCAGCATCTGGCAAAGACGCACCACTGCCATCAAGAGAATAATTCATACCAGCCACACAACCGCAATGAAACATCAACTTGGCTACTGCGGCAGCCTGTTCCGAACTGTAGTTATCACCCGAATAAGCAGGCAACATCTCCGTCCACTTATACTCTCCCATACTCAGCATAGCAGTACGTTTCTCATCGCCAACGCTATAAGAAGCGACACCCTTGCCACGGGATGGATACTGATATACAGACATAATCTGTGCCATAGCCGTAGCCACGCAACCCACCCAGCAGTTTTTGCCATTCACTTGTGGGCACTGACTATTGAAAGGAGCATCCTGCCCCCATTTTACGGCAATAAGATGCTCAACACTCGACTTACAACCTGCAGGGATAACCTGATAACCCGTAGAAGCAGCACGAAGTGAAGCGTCATTAATTCTATCCAAGAACCAGCCCAAGGCAGGATTATCACCAAAAGTACCCTCGTCAGAATAACCTATCACAGCCTTGAACGCATCATCATTGGCGAGAACTACAAATCCGTTCCGGTTGCGTCCTACAACCGTATAAGCATCCGTCTGGCGCATAACCCGAAGGTTCTCACCTGCTCCTCCACGAGAAGTTTTCCCGCCACCAGAAGGCAAACGCTCCCCCAGCACCTCACTGGCTATCTCTAATTTCTGCTGAAGGCTCCTTTCCTTTGCCTCAGAGCAAAGGAAAGAAGCCAACATCAGAGAAAATATAAAAATCTTCTTCATAAGTCCAAAATCTTTAGGAAATCATTCGATATTTCTACCAAACGCCATACACATTTACAGACTGCTGCTCAACACTGGAATTTATATATCCATTCAGATAGATGTATTTCTGTGTGAAGTCTATATAAGAATAGGTACTATAGCCATATCCACCATACCACATGAAAGAGTTGATATTTACATCTCCTACCGTCCAGTTCCACAAATAGTCACCTGTAGAAGAATCAACACCTGCTACGATATAGTTTTGCTTATAAGTCTGATAGTCATATATGGCAGCACCCTTTCCTTCCTCAGGAACCAGTTCTCCGGAGCAATCAGCCAGATTATCGGCATTGAAAGTGCCATCAATCTTGAAATAAAGATCAGCACCCGAACCCAACATATTGGTGATATAAAACTGATTGACACCTTCCAGCTGGTAGATATCAGAATAGGTAACAGGCAAATCTGTGAAACCTGCGTAATAGAACTGCACATTCTCCAGTACTTTCGTCCACTGAGAAACCAGCACCGACGACTGCAGCACCGTACTGCCATCCTGCTTGGTATAAGGATCGGCATAGGCTTCATCAACATCTATCTTGAAACCAAATTTCTTTTTAGGTGTCAAGCCCTTTACAGAAATGGTCAGCGTAGCCTCCTTCTCGCCCTGGGCAAACTCCACCGTAGCAGGCACCTGAATGGCAGCTGTATCAGTATATTCTACCTTGACAGGAACGCTCGCAGCCTCAGCAGCATCCTTACGGCAAACCTTCACATCAACGGTTTCCTGGTCTGGAGTAAGAATAAACTCTGCCGCATTGCCGGCATCAAAATACACTCCCATGCAATTGTCTGGGACAGGATTTCCTGGCGCATAATCATCGTCATCGCTGCAGGAAGAGAACCCCAACAGGAGACCAGCCGAGATGGCAAGCCCCAAATATCTAAAAAACTTTATATTCTTCATTGTCAATTCCATTTTAAAGATTGAAAAATCTCCTCATTTACTCACTCTTTGCCTCTACCACACTTGTAGGATCTGGATTCAGTACCACAGCCGGATTAGAACTCTTCTCATATTCAGGGATATAACAATCCATCCATGGAGCCACGAAACCATACTTGGAATTCAAGCGGTGACTCTCCAGGAAGTTGGTACCCGTATAGGTGCGGACAACAGCTTTCTTAAGACGCTTATAATCAAAATACAGCAGTCCCTCTCCCCAGAGTTCGATACGTTTCTGAAGCAGCACGGCATCTTCAAGTGAATCGATGTCTGTAGCCTGACACTCATAAGAACCATCTGTATAGCGATAAGCATTCATGAAATCATTCAATACGGTCTTGGCAGCATCCACCCCTTCTGTATGGGCAATGGCCTCAATATAGATGAGATACATCTCTTCTACACGCATCAATGGAATATCACACAAACAGCCCACATAGAGGTCAGACAAGTTACCTGAACCCGGATGATATTTCAGGTTGGTGTAAGCAGGCAGTTTAGCCCATCCTGCTCCATCCAGCAAGGTAGAATAGCCTGCCGGAACCTCAGCCTTGCCAGCATCCTCAGGGGCAACCCAAGTCTTCTTTCGCCAGTCGGCATCAGGTATCTGATTATAGAGCGAAGCACCTATCATACGGTAAGCCTTGCCATAACCACCCATGGAGAATGCGGTAGATTCAGAAGATACCGTACCCATCCAGGAATAGAACCAGCTGCCCAATTGCTCCTTTGTTCCCAGCGAAGCCTTCCATATCCAGGAAGAATTAGCAGTATTGAAACCTGTCTTCTTATTATACCATTCGCTCTGAGACATTGGCTGGCAACCGGAATTGTCGATGGCAGCCTGTGCGTATGAGGCAGCCTTGGCAAAACAGTCATTAACCGCCGTAATGCCCAAGGCATCATAGCCGTCAGCATCATTCTCATGAGCCAACTGGGCTGTCAGATCATCTGCCGAATCATAAAAACGAGAACCCAGTTCCAACCAGAAGCGTGCCTTCAAACCATCTACCACGCTCTCATCCGGCTGCTCCTTGCCCATACGCTTATAGCCCTTCAAGTATGCCTCAGCCTTATTCAGGTCGTGCAGGATGAAGCGATACATGGTATAATAAGGTACACGAGGATTGTTCTTACCCTCCTCGCCTGTAGTCTTCTCGGTCACGATAGGCACGGTAAGTCCCATTATCTTGGCTGCTTTGGCATCAAAGTCAGAGAATCCGGTCTTCTTGAATTCAAACATTCTTGCCATATCCAGGTATGCCAAAGCACGGTAAGCATAAGCTACACCGGCAGACGCCTTTGCTGATTCAGATGCTCCTTCCACATCGAGCGACGAGATGATACTGTTGGCATTGTTCACTAAACCATAATAGTAGAAATAGGTGTAATTGAATGGGCTACGGAGTCCCTTACCATTCTCTATAGACGAGAAATAGTCGTAATCTGCATTGTAAACCGGAAAATCCTCTGTCATCACATCACGGATAATCATCTGGCTGGGATAACCGTTGTCGTAAGCCGAACCGTCGCCATACACACCACTCTTTACCATATAGGCACTCAAGCCGGTCAGCAAGCCCTGCTGAGCCGTCTCAGACCCCTGCACCTGACTGCCTGTTGCATAATCCTTTGGCAGTTCCTCCTCCAGACAGCTCTGCATCATCAAGCATGAAGAGAGCACTACTGTGAACAGAGAAACCTTGCGAAATATATTGTTCATCATATAAAATTCTCCTTATCTATATAAAAATCTCGTTATCTAACAGTTTAAAATTGAAGTGTAATACCACCAGAGATGGTACGAACAAACGCATACTGCTCGTTGCCAGGTGAGCCGGTGAAACTTGTACGAGGGTCGAATCCCTTTCGCTTGCTCCACAAATAGACATTGTCTGCCGCACCATAGACACGAACCTTAGTCAAGCCCAAACGACGTGTCAGGCTCTTTGGCAAGGTATAACCGATATTGATGCTCTGCAGGTTGAGATAACTTCCATTAATCAGGAAGCGATCAGAAGATGAGCTTGCATCCGTATCATTATACTGGAGGCGAGGGATGTTGGATCCTCTGTTGCTTGGAGACCAGGCATCCAGCATATCCTTATGGAAATTAAAACCTGTCCAGCTATCATGAGGAACACTCATCAGACTCTGATAACCAGAATCGTAAGACTTGCCGCCGATGGAATAAGTGAAGTTCACACCGACATCAATACCTTTAAACGACAACGATGTGCCAAAGCCACCATAAAGATCCGGAGTCGGGTCGCCACATGCAAAGTAAGAGCCTTCCGACCATTTTGCCGACTTGCCCAGCGAACCATCTTCGTTCTCAACATACCATGTGGATTCTCCTTTCTCATTTACGCCCGCATATTTCTTCAATCTCCAGGTGTAGATAGGCAATCCTTCACCATAATAATAAGAACCGTTATGATAACCGGCATATCCGCTCAGCATCTCGTTCTTGTTCTCATCAAAAAGCTTCGTTACCTCATTGGTATAGTGGGTGGCATTGAGATTGATGTTCCACGCAAAATTCTTGGTGCGGATTACATCTCCTGCAAGATTCAGTTCTACACCACGGTTCACCATGTTACCCACATTAGAGTAATAGCCTGCATAACCCATTGACATAGGCACGCTGATGAAACAGAGCATGTCAGTGGTTTTGCGGTAGAAATACTCCACATCACCGGTCAGACGACCCTTGAAGAGTTCGAATTCAAGACCTGCGTTGATATTGGTATTGGTCTCCCAGGTAATCTTATCATTACCCTTTGAAGCAAAGGTCAGTGCCATGTCGCCATTCATGCTACCGATGCCGTAAGTATCCAGATAACGGTTGTTACCGATGGCATCGTTACCCTGCTGACCGAAAGAGAATTTCACCTTCAGCATGTTGAGCCAAGACTTGGTGCCTGCCATCCAATCTTCCTTGGTCAGTATCCAGGCACCACCGAAAGAATAGAAATCGCCCCAGCGATGGGCTGGAGAGAAGCGGGATGAACCGTCACGGCGATAAGATACCTGACCGAAATACTTGCCATCATAATCATACATGCCACGGAAGAAGAAACCTTCGGTGTTGTAATTGGTCTGATTAGAATATGTCGGCTCATTGGTAATTGCACCTGCCAACTCATGGTTTCCCTTGAAAGAGAACATGTTGGAACGGCCGCCATATACGTATTCATAAGTCTGCTTATAGTTCTCATGACCCAACAACAATGTCATGTTGTGCAGACCAAAAGAACGGGCATAGTTTACCAACTGCTGGAAGTTGACTGTATAATAACGGTAATGTCCTACGGTTACCTCACCATTAGGATAAGTCGTTGCACCAAATCCATAATAAGGCTGCTGGGTACTCTGATAGCGATATTCATAGTCATCCACCGTACCGTTCAAGGTAATCTTCAGTCCCTTGACAAATGTTGGGGTAATCTCAGCAAAGCCATTGATACCGAAAGTATTTCCTACAGAATGTGATGCCTGAAGCTGGTCATCCTTCAACTTGTTGACCTGAGAGAGTACAGGTCGATTCAAGCCTGCATTCATTCCGTTACCATAATCATATATCTTACCATTATCATCGGTCATGATATTGCCATTGCCATCTCTGAGATACAGCGGATAGATAGGAGCGATGGTATTGACCATGTAGAAGGTATTGGTAGAACTGTTGTTTCCATAAGAATCTACCTCTGTGGCATAGTCTGTAACGGTATGGGCATAGTTTACGTTACCACCCACCTTCAGCCATTCATTTGCCTTATAGGTAGCCTTTAGGCGTGCAGTATATCGCTTAAACTGAGATCCGTATGCGATACCTGGGTTATCCAGATAGCCCAATGAAGCATAGAACTGGGAACAGTCGTTTCCACCATTCACATTCATATTATACTCCTGTCGGAGGGTGTTTCGGTAAGCCGCCTTGAGCCAGTCGTCCGGACTAATCGTATAGTCCTTTCCGTTATAAGAGATTTTATTGCCCAATGTGGCATTAGGATTCAGCTTTCCATTATCGCCAATGAGATACTGTCCCTCAGGCACATTGTAGCAGATATAACCCAATCCGCCCTTTTCTGAAGAACCACCAATTGCGTTATTGGCAGCCACATGAGCCGCATAAGCTGACATACCCTTGCCATTGGTATAGTAATTATATAATGACTTATAATGTGTCTCATAATATTGACCGGGATCTGAAATCATATCATAAGTCTGAGAGCCACGGCTATTGCTGCCCCATTTGGCATCAACAGTGATGACGGTCTTGCCCACCTGCGGATTCTTGGTGGTAATCATAATGACACCATTGGCACCACGGGCTCCGTAGAGTGCATTACTTGCCGCATCTTTCAATACGGTAACAGAAGCCACATCCGCTGGGTTGATGTCACTCCAGGAACCATAATAAGGTGCACCATCTACCACGATCAATGGATCCTGACCTGCATTGATAGAGCTGATACCGCGCACACGGATGATAGGGGTAGAAGACGGATCGCCAGATGTATTTATCATCTGCACACCAGCTACCTGACCATTGAGGGCATCTACCACATTGGTTACCTGACGCACGGCAATTTTATCTGCATCCACTACACCCGCAGAACCCGTGAAGGATGATTTCTTCTGCTCGCCGTATGCCACCACGATGACCTCATCGAGCTGACGGTCTTGCGACTGCATGTTGACCTTCATACCCGGCGCCGCCTTCACGGTCTGTGAATCCATACCAAGATAAGTGATTACAATTGTTTCTCCTTGTTTAGCACTCGGCAAGCTGAACTTACCATCTATGTCGGTCACGGTTCCGGTTTTAGAACCTTTCACCATGATCTGTGCACCCACTACAGGGTCTCCATTTTCATCGAAGACCTGTCCCCCAACCTGTCCGGAAGACTGTGCCAGCACTTGCCCCGAAGCAGCCAGCAACAGGGAAGCAAATAAAACCTTCATTTTCATATATCTTCTCTTCTTATATTTAATATCTCTTCTCTCTTTATCATGAATACACATTATTATATATTGCCACGTTATCCATTACAAAGTTTTATATAAAATATGTATTCAGATGCAAAGGTATGATAAATTCTACTAACCACCAAACAAAAATCACAATAATTACTATTTTGCATAGCAAAAAGATACATTTGCCAAAGAATTAGCGTTTTAATGATAACTTTTTAAGTTTTGTTTTTTCCCAAAAGGCAAACAGTTTTTCGCCCGTAACATCTTTGTCGCAGCTTCGTCAACGCCTTTCAACCTCATTGCAACCCCGGTGTAATATAACCACCGTACCTTTGCAACCGTAATCAAACGATATAGGTTATGAATGCTAAAAGGGGAATTATTGTATTAGGATTGCTCTCGGCGGCTAGCTTGCCAACGTGGGCGCAACAGATTAAAGGTGTCGTAATCGACCAGAAATCGAAGGAGACACTCATCGGTGCAGTCATCACCGTGGATGGAACCAACGTGAAGGCTATCACCAACATCGACGGAAACTTCCAGATCGATGGACTGAAGAAAGACAAGACATATACTCTATATATTAATTATGTAGGATATAAGACTCAAAAAATTGACGGGGTTCAGGCGAAGGACGCAGACCAGGTGATTGCGCTGCAACCTGATGAACAGCAACTGAAGGAGGTGACCGTTACCGCTGTGGAAAGGCGTAATACGGATGCGGCAATGATACAGGTCGCCAAAAACAGTCCCGTCATCGTGAGCAATGTTTCGGCACAGGAAATATCTCGTACTCAGGATACGAATGCGGGTGAGGTGATACGCCGAGTGCCAGGCGTGAGCCTCATCGACGATAAATTCGTGATGGTTCGTGGATTGTCTCAACGTTATAACAATGTGTGGGTGAACGGAGGAGCTGTGCCTAGCTCGGAGGCTGATTCCAGGGCATTCTCCTTCGACATCATCCCAAGTTCGCAAATCGACAACCTCACCATCGTGAAGTCGCCAACGGCTGAATATCCTGCAGACTACTCAGGCGGTTTCATCATCGTCAACACCAAGGAGATTCCGGCAGAAAACAGTTTCAATATCGCCGTGGGCGGAAACTGGAATACATCTTCTGCCTTTCAGGATTTTTCTTACTCGAAAGGTTCTGCAACCGATTTCCTGGGCTTCGACAATGGCTTGAGAAACCTGAATGGAGGCATTCAGACTGCCTTGAATCCGCAGCTCGATGCCAACGGAAAACCGGTGGGCGACTATGCTACTTCGCTCCTGGACAACGGGCTTAACAACGATTGGCTCGTGAAGAACAGGAAGCCTCTGGGCGACCTGAAACTGGCAGCAAGCCTGAACCAGCGCTGGATGCTCGGCGGAAGAACACTCGGCATGCTCACCGCCCTGAACTATACCAACGAATACCGCACCTACGAGAACATGGAGAACAACCTCTATGGCATCTATGATGCGGCCAATGACAAGCCAAACTATCTTCGTCACTCAGTTGACGACCAGTATAATAATAACGTCAGACTCGGAGCAATGCTCAACTTCACCTTCCTTTCCAAGGACGGCAACCATAAGTATCAGCTCAAGAACATCTTCAACCAGTTGGCTACCAGCCGATATACCTGGCGTGAAGGCGTGAGCGCCCAGTCGAACCTGGAACGGAGCGCAGAGTATTACTACCGCAGTCGAACTACATATAACGGTCAGCTTACCGGCAAGCACACCTTCACTAGCGACGCCCTTGACTGGAGCATCGGGTATGCGTATGCCAACCGCCATTTGCCTGACCGTCGTAGATACCTCATCGACGATGCTCTAGAATCGGGCGTTTATGCCCTGAGCACCGGCAACGACATATCCCGCGAGTGGACTCAACTCGACGAACACATTTTCTCTCTAGGTTTAAATGATAAGCATCACTTCAAGTTTGGCAACTTTGAGCCAGACTTGCAAGTGGGAGCTTATGGAGAATACCGCAGTCGAGAATACCAGACTCGCAACTTTATCTACAACTGGAATGTTTCAGCTAACAACATGCCATCCGGCTTCCGTCACAGCCATATCCCTACCCTGCTCTCCAGCGAGGCAAACATGGGTTACGACAAGCTGTATCTTCTGGAGGAAAAGCAGATGCGCAATAACTACCGCGGACACAACACCTTAGGCGCCGGATACCTGGCGATGTCTCTCCCCTTTGGCAAACTCGGCATCCACGCCGGTGTCCGCTTTGAGCACAACGATATGGAACTCATCTCCAATTCCCGTGACTACGAGAAGAGTGAATCGAGCCGTCATTACAAGACAGATGATGTTTTTCCATCTCTCAATACAACATATAAAATCAGCGACCAGCATCAGGTGCGACTGTCGTATGGCCGCAGTATTAACCGACCGGAATTCCGTGAAGTATCGTCGTCGGTGTATTACGACTTCGACCTTGCCAGCAATGTGCAGGGAAACACTGAGTTGAAGAACTGTTATGTCGATAATCTCGACCTGCGATATGAGTGGTATCCATCCCGTGGAGAGCTCATTTCGCTGGCAGTCTTCTACAAGCACTTCGATTCTCCTATCGAGTGGACCTACACGGTGGCAGGTGGCACAGACTTGATTTATTCCTACAAGAATGCGAAGAGTGCCAACAATTACGGTGTGGAGCTGGATATCAGAAAGAATCTCGGTTTCATAGGATTGAAGGATTTCAGCTGGTCGTTTAATGGTGCCCTCATCAAGAGCAAGGTGCAGTTTGAGAAGGGTTCGAAAGAGGAAAACAGACCGATGCAAGGTCAGTCGCCATACCTTATCAACACCGGCATCTTCTATAAGAACGAGCCATTGAAGATGGATATCGCCCTGCTCTACAACCGCATAGGCAAGCGAATCATCGGTGTGGGCAGAAGCGAAGGAAGCACAGGCGATGACTCCAATTCCCGAGTACCTCACAGCTACGAGATGCCTCGCAACACCATCGACTTCTCGCTGGCAAAGAAATTCGGCAACCATCTGGAGCTGAAGCTCAACGTAAGAGATTTTCTTGCAGAAAAGATATATTACAAGCAGTTTGCTGATGTAACGTATAGCGACGGAAGCAGGAAGCAAGTGGAAGAGATTTCAAGATGCTACAAGCCGGGCAGAAACATCGGTTTGCAGGCAATCTATAAATTCTAAATAATAAATAAGAATAATTAGATGTTTGTTTAATAAAACAGGAAACAATGATGAACAAGATGTATTTTTTAGGATGCATGGGCATCCTCGCAGCATCTGCCATATTAAGCAGTTGCAGCAGTGACAATGACGATCCAACTCCTTCTCCAAATCCTTCTCCAAATCCAGGATCAGAAGTAGTTTACAAGTGGACAACCAATGGCGGCTTGAAAGCCTGCGACCACATTCTCTTCGGAACAGATGACAAGGAAAACGCCAATGGTACACAGATTGGTAACGGCGACCAGGAGTTCGTCTTCACAGGCAAGCAGACTTTGAAGAAAGGCACTTATCTCCTCAAGGGATGGATATATATTGCAGATGGTGCTGAGCTTACCATCGAACCGGGAACTATCATCAAGGGCGACAAGCAGACCAAGGCGGCACTCATCGCAGAGCGTGGCGGTAAACTCATCGCCAAGGGTACAGCCACAGAGCCTATCGTCTTTACATCAGAAGAGGCTGCAGGCAGCAGAAAGCCTGGCGACTGGGGTGGCATCATCCTCTGCGGTAAGGCTAAGAACAACCAGACTGAGCAGCAGATTGAGGGTGGTCCTCGTACCAAGCATGGCGGCGCAGATGATGCAGATAATTCTGGTACTTTAAGCTATGTGCGCATCGAGTTTGCCGGTTATCCATTCCAGAAGGATAAGGAGATTAATGGTTTGACCTTCGGTTCGGTAGGTTCCGGCACACAGATAGACCACGTACAGGTATCTTATTCTAATGATGATTCCTTCGAGTGGTTTGGCGGTACCGTGAACTGCAAGTATCTCGTAGCCTACAAGGGCTGGGATGATGATTTCGATACCGATAATGGTTTCTCAGGCAAGGTGCAGTACGGTCTTTCTCTGCGCGACAGCAAGATAGCCGATACCTCTCAGAGCAACGGTTTCGAGAGCGACAACTGCGCCGATGGTGCAACCGTGGATCCTCGTACCAAGGCAACATTCTCTAACATCACCTTCGTAGGTCCTAAGGTATTGGATTCTAAGTTCCAGAACACCACCGATTATATCACAGCCGGAGCCTACAATCCGAACAACGGTTCAGCCCTCGGCAAGTTCCAGGCAGCCATGCAGATTCGCCGTTCTTCTAACCTCAACTGCATCAACTCAGTAGCCTTAGGCTGGCCTATCGGTTTGATTGTTGATGGTGAGAAGGGTGAAACCGTGAAGGATGCCAAGGATGGCAAGTTCAAGCTTCAGAATGTATATTTCGCAGGTATGGATGCCGTTGGCACTGATGCCAACAAGAAGTACGAGGATTATCTCTACGATGCAGCGAAGAAGCAGGATATCGACAAGAATCAGAAGTCATACAGCAACACCTTCTTCTTCTCTGAGCAGAGCAACAAGTATTTTGATTCATGGACCTCATTGGTAGGTGCTGATGGTTATACTCCTATCGCCGGAAGCCCATTGCTCGGAGCTGCAAGTTTCGCCGGCTGGACAGGTTTCGACACCGTAAGCTACATCGGAGCCTTCGATGGCAGCACCAACTGGATGAGCGGTTGGACCAACTTTGATCCTCAGAATGCACAGTACTAGAATAAGTATTAGATAAGAATTAATACCGGAAAAGTACTAGAAATCGCTAATTTCTATTTTGACTATAAGGTTTTCTTTTATTGGGGCATGGCGCAGTGATTTGCGCCATGCTTTTTTTGTTGGGTTATGGAGGGCATTGATTAGAAAACATTTCTATTTTTGATGTTAGTAGAAAGTCTTGATTGCAATCAACAGCCACTTTTAGAGTCATTGAGGCTGCTGATCGTAATCAACAGATACTTTTAACCTCATTGAAGCCATTGATTGCAATCAATACCTACATTCATGTGTCGTTGGGGCAGCAGACTGCAATCAAAGGCTCCTTTTAATTGCCGTTGGATGTTTTGATTCCAGATTCCATGCCCGCAAAATGTAAAGATGCCTGCTGATTCCAGTTTATGGCAACATTTTGTTTCAAAACATCCCAAAAACTGGCATCAAAGTCTATTTTTATAGGAAAAAACTATCTTTTTCTCACAATATGATAAAATTTTCGCAATAAGGTTGCGGTTTTCTCGATAATTTTTATATTTTAGCCATTGCAATCGGAGGAATCCGACAACGCACATAACGAATTGTCAAATTAAAATCTTTAGCATCATGAAAGAGATTTCAGACATCAACATCCAGCGCATGAATAACGGTGCGCATTTCACGTTTGTAAGTAACATTCTTGCACGTGCCGAGGCTGACACAACCGTCAATGGCAAAGCCTCTGAGCTCGTCAGTAATTTCAAGGCTGCCGTTGCAGCAGAGGACGAAGCCTTGAAAATTTCACAGAAAAGTCTCTTGACTGATGATATAGCCAAGGCTGACAACGACCGTGATGCTCTATACGCTGGCTACAAGAAAGCCGTTGAAGGCTTCCTCGCCATGCCGGTTACCGACATGGCTCAGGCTGCAAAGGTCCTATCACAGCACATCAAGGACTACAAGATCAACACCGCCGGACAACTCGACAAGGAGACAGGTCTTCTGGTCAACTTCATCACAGACCTCGAAGGCAAGTTCTCGGCACAAGTCATCACGCTGGGCTTGACGGCATTCGTAACCAACCTGAAGGAAGCCAACGAGCGAGTAAGAACCCTCACCCTGCAGCGCACCAACGAGAAGATGGGCATAACCGTAGGAGCATTGAAGACCGCCCGCACAGCCAGCGATGATGCTTACCGTGCATTGGTGAAGATGGTGAATGCCCTCGCCCTGGTCTTTGGCGAGAAGGACTACACCTCATTCATCGACTACGTAAATACGGAAATCACTCACTACAAGCGTGAGGTGCTCAATCAGAAGTCTACCTCCCCTTCCACTTCGGGCGGCTCAACAGACGACAGCAACAAGCCAGGTGGCGGATTAGACTCGTCATCAACCGGCGGAGGCTCAACGACAGGCGGAGGCTCATCTTCTTCTGAAGGAGACGGCGGCGACGTTGGGTTGTAATTAAAATGATAGCTTTTATTGGGTATTCCCCAGTTTTTGCGTTAAAATTTCATAGCAAATTCTTTATTACCAATACTTTTGGTTAATTTTGCAAGCAAACTCATAAAAGAGGGTTCGTCATATACCGATGGCTCACCCTCTTTTGATAGTAATAGTTCACGGATTGTCAAACATTAAAATAGAGTAAAATAAGAAACAGACATTATACAAGACAGAAACGCTAAGGATTGCGCCATTCTCAGAATAGCCATTCCTCAACAGAGACTTTAACCGAGGCTTGCCTCGAAATCTTTAATCCAGCGTTTCCGTTCTATACTTTTTGGATATTGAGCTTTTATGCTCTTGCCTCCCAACTTAGAATACCGCCAATATTCGCACAATGGAGACAAGCAGTAAGAAAGTTCACGCTTATAGGCGTGGACTGTTCTGTCGCTTGTTATTGTGCAGGTCACTTGGCGGTAACCTTAAGTTGAAACAAGCAACGAACGGTTACACGCCTTTTTTAGATACATATGAATAGAATATTTTTATTATTTTTTATGTTTATGACATTTCTCTATGGAAATGCAAAAACGATAGGTATGTATTATGGAGACTTAGGATTTGTTTTAAATACAGATGACCATACCGCCAAGCTAACAGATATATATCATCCTGATTATCATAAAGAAAATGTAATTATAGACTCACATCTAACGTATGATAAAGAAAATTATACCGTTATAGAAATCAGCGAAAAAGCATTCTCTGGTTGTACAGACATCGTTAATTTAACCATCCCTAAGACCATCAAAAAGATAGGTAAGGATGCATTTGCAAGATGTACAATAAGAAAATTGAAAGTTGAAGACCTGTCAGCTTGGTGCAATATTGATTTTTATAATGAGAATTCAAATCCTATGAGAATTGTGAATTCTATTTCAATCGAGAATAACACTACAGGTAACATCATATTTCCTGCAAACATATCTACGATAAAAAAACTTTCATTTTATGGAAGTAAACTGCGAACCGTAGACCTATCTAAAACATCTATAGCTGAATTACAAGATTCAGTATTCTATAACAACTATGAATTGACAAATGTAGTTTTACCTAAGGCCATAAAAAGAATAGGAAAAAGTACATTTGAGAGATGTTTTGCTTTGGAAACTATTGATTTCCCCAATACACTCATTTCTATAGGCTCAGAATGTTTCAGAAGTTGTAGCAAACTTAAAATAAATGGATTTCCAGAAAGTATAAACACCATAGAAGATTATGCTTTTTCTGGCTGTACATCTTTAATTAAGCTTACCTTTGGCAGGAACATAAAATCAATTGGTTACGGAGTTCTTCAACTTTGTACAAAATTGACAGACCTTACAATTGAATCTGCAATTGATAAAATTCCCAATAGTTTATGTGCAGGTAATGAGTCTTTAGAAAATGTAACAATACCAACAGATGGTATAGCAGAAATTGGCAAGTATGCTTTTTATGGATGCAAAAAACTTACAGCATTCTCTCTACCTAACAGCATAAGAAAAATAGCACATGGTGCTTTTGCAAAATGCGACGCTTTACAAAAAATCCAAGTATCAACTCTTGAAAATTGGTTCAACATTGATTTTACAGATAATTGTAATGACTATGTGCCTTATAGTGATGATATACTTGGAAGTTCAAGCATCGGCTCAAGTGCAAAAGGCCCTTATTTTGCAGCAAATCCATTATATTATGCTCATAAATTATATGTTGGTGACCAATTGCTAAAAGATTTGGATGTTCCTGCGAAAATAACAAGCATAAAGGACTTTTCCTTTTATGGCTGCACAAGCATAGAAAAAGTAAATATTCCAAACACTGTAAAATCTATTGCTGATAGCACATTTGCGCAATGTGCGAATGTACGTGATGTTAGCTTAAACATCAATGTCGTAAAGGATTGGTTCAAAGGTATTCCTTCTATTCAGGCACTAACAATTGGAGAAAACGTATCAAACATAAGCCTCAATGCCTTCTACGGGTGTAAGGGACTAAAAAAGATAAAGTGGCTTTCTAAAGTTAAGAACTTGGAAGTAGGAAAAGACGCATTTAAGGATTGTGTCAAATTAGCTAATGTTGATATTAATAGCCTTGTTTTGTGGTGTAATATAGACTTTGCAAATGATTTTGCTAATCCTATAAGCTTATCACATACACTTTCTGTTGATGGAAGTATAATAAACGAGCTTTCCATTCCTGCAGAAATAACACGATTGAAACGATACTCTTTTTCTGGTCTGGCTAAAATTTCTTCTGTAAAAATTGGTGACAATTTAAAGTCCATAGAGACGGGAGCATTTAAAGATTGTAATGGATTACAGAAGGTGAATATCAATGATTTGGAAAGTTGGTGCAATATCTCATTTGAAAGTGAATCGAATCCTTTAAAATATGCTCACAAGCTATATTGTAATGAGAAGGAAATTCAGCATTTAACTATTCCAGAAACAGTGTCTGATATTAAAAGCTATGCTTTTCAAGGGGCAGATGGCATTATATCTGTAACTATACCTAATACGGTTAGTGCCATTAGCAGCCTTGCTTTCGATGGATGCAATAATATTCATGATGTTGCGTCCTTTTCAAGCTATGCCAGCTATAGCTATCCTTCAAAACCTATAATTTTAGTTCCATATAAATATGTAGGGAAATATCGTGCATATTCACGAGCGTATTCCATTGTATCCGAAACAGCAGATCAAGTATCAATAAAATTATTTTCAACAGATAAATTTACTCTCAATAATGCAAAAATAAGCGATGGAATATTAGGAGAAAAGCAAGATGACGCTTTTGTCTTTTCCAACCTAAATCCAAACAAAGGCTATTGTATAACAATTAAAGGTAGTGCTTATGGACATCCAATTGAGGGAAATCTTGAAATAATGACATTGGCTCCAGACTTAGATATTGAACTTGTAGAAGTTACTAATACCACAATGACTGTAAAAGGAGTTCATACTGGGAACATTAAAATATCAAAAGAAGGATTTGGAGATTATGGCAATGGGAATAAGGTATGTATCAAGAATCTGTACCCAAATCAATGGGTATACTGTACATACACTATAACAACGGAAGATGGAAGTGAATTTAGTGTATCTAAAGGTTTTTATACAAAAGAGATAGAACTTACCGCCTCATATACGACAACAAGTACATCTTGTACTCTAAAAGGTACCTATAAGAACATTGACGCTACTATAACCGAATCAGGTTTTGGAGATTCTAAGTCTGATGTTTTAAAAATAACTGGTTTGGACCCTAATACTTCATACACTCGAACATATATAGTACGAACAAAAGAAGGAGGCACAGTTTCCAAGACTATAACTTTCAAAACAAAAGAACTTAAGTTGGAAACGCTTCAGCCAAAAGGCGTCACAAATACCTGTTCGATTGTATCTGCAAATTCCAATATTGATGATGACGAATTAACGGCAGGATTCCAATGGAGAAAATATGACGCTCCTAGTTCGTTGAAGTCTAACAAGGGTTATGCTACAGTATATGATGGTACACTTGAAGGTTATATAAAAAATCTTCAAACCACCTCTTACTATAAAGTCAGAGCCTTTTATAAATCACAGACTGACAAATACTATTATGGCGAATGGGTTACTTTTGATCCAAGTGACTTCAGTTATTTTGAACCAACCGTTCACACATATAAAAGCGTAGATATACAAGGCTCTTCTGCAATTCTAAAAGGTGTTGCTCTTCAAGGTTCAGATGAGATAACAGAACAAGGATTCGAATATTGGAGCTGTAGTGCAAATACAAGACAATCTAGCATAGGCAAACAAATTGTGTACGCAAATGGGCAAAGGATGGAATCGGAAATTACAGACCTTGCTCCTAATACCGTTTACTATTATAGAGCCTTTGCTAAAACAGCCAAGAATACAACATATGGAGAGACTATGCAATTTGAGACCCCGATAACTTCATCAATAAACCAGATTGTAATCAGTAACAAGAACAAATTACAAATACTGGTTAGAAACAGCAATGGTCTTCAAATATCCGTAACAGGAACAGAAGGGAAATGCTCTTACAAGGTCTTTAGTTTGGCTGGCAATTTAGTCTCCCTGGGAACTTTGTCTGCTGATGGAGAATGGCATAATGCTAATGATACGAAACTTCCAACAGGCATTTACATTATTCGAGTATGCGATGGCAAGAACAATGCATCAACAAAAATAGCTTTGAGATAATCACTTCAAATACTTCAAGAGGGTGCGCCATTAGTCAATGACGCACCCTCGCAATAGCAAAAAACCTATCAAAAAAAGCTTGACAACACTAGCGATACCATGACGTTCTCGCCAACTCCCCCCCCCTATCATTCCTCTTCAATTATCCAATCCTCAATATTTCCCAGGGTAGAATCAAAGTTGATGCCCACTTTCACAATTGGTTTGCCACAAAGCGCAAAGCGCTGGGCATAGTTCTTGAGGTTAATCTGCTGCAACGCCGTCTGGGCATTCCTGTTCAGCTTCAACTCTATGATATAGAGACGGATGTCTGTCAGCAGCACGATATCTACCCTTCCATTGGAAGTGTGCACTTCTACATCTACCACATAGCCCGTCAAGAGCGAGAAGATGATAAACAGCATCTGCTGGTAATGACCTTCGTGGTTAGTGACGTTGCAATATGGCACCGTTCCCAGGAATGTCTGGAGCAGCTTCAATGCCCCCTCCATATCATCCTGACGGATAAGCACAGACATCTGAGCGATGGTGACATCTCCATTCTGGGCAAACATTCCTTCCAGATAGTTAGGAAGAAGACTCTCGAACAATCCTACTTTAATTTCCTTGTTCGGCAAATCAAGAGTATAGAGCTTGCTGGTCTTGTCATAATCTTTGATGGTAAGATAACCACTTTGGTATAGCAAAGGGGTTATGACCGTCATGTTCTCTGTCGGGGCATCAAAGGCTGATGATTTGGCATACATCCTCCCAAGAGTTGCCGGCAAAACATGAAACTTCCGCATCATGTTAATCAGATAGGTTGGAGTACCGGAAGCAAACCAGTATGAACCGAAATCCTGGTTGGCAAAGCAGTTGAGCAGGCTGAACGGATTGAAAACATCCGGCGACTGGTCAGAGAAATGATAACCATCGTAGTTCATTTTCAGTTCCTCGATGGCAGCTTCTCTTGTTGATTTCTGCGATTTTGCCAATTCATCAATATCGTCCGACATCTGGGTGAGCAGTTCCTCTTTGGTGATTCCACATATTCCCGCATATTCTCTGTTCATCGAAATATTGGTGATGTTATTCAGTTCGCTGAAGATGCTGAGTTGCGAAAACTTGGTAATGCCTGTGAGAAATACAAAGCGGAGATATGGGTCGCAATCCTTCAACGGGCTATAGAAATTACGCATGATATCACGGAGATCCTTGAGATTGTCATCCTCATGTGCCACATCAAGAAGAGGAGCATCGTATTCATCGATGAGCACGACCACCTTCTTTCCCGTTTGTCTGTATGCATCCATAATCAGGTTTGCCAATCTTACATTCGGGTCAACAGCATCATTTTCTATACCGAACTTCTTTTCATTCAGGCTGATAATATAGAGCAGGTATCTTTCCAGTTGTTCCTTCTCCATGTGCTTGCCCATAGCCATACTGAAATGGAGCACAGGATATTCTGTCCAATCCTGCTCCAGCTTTTCAATGGCAAGTCCGTTGAAGAGTTCCTTCTTTCCTTCGAAATAACTCTGTAAAGTAGATACAAGCAAAGACTTTCCGAAACGGCGTGGTCGTCCCAGAAATATATAGTTGCTGTCAGAATGTGTCATGCGGTAAACATATTCTGTCTTGTCGATATAGAGTCGGTCTTCTGTGCGAATCTTATCGAAGGTCTGTATTCCTATTGGATATCTTTTTCTTGCCATAATTCTACGCTTGATGATACTATAAACAGTTTATCTGGCATAAAGCCTCTGCAAAGATACGAAGTTTTTTGGAAACTCTATTAAAAAAAGAAGAAATATTGGGTTATCATTTTCAATAATAACTCTCGAGAAGATATTTATCTCATTTTTTCCAAAACAAAAAAGAACTTGAAGAAGAGATTTCATATTTTGCCTACATGTTTCAAAAAGATGCATATCTATCTTCAAACGTTGATGTCCAGAAACAGGACATCAACCTTCATCTGTCTTAATCCATGAACTTAATCATGTCCTGACGCCTTGGCTTTGCCTCCGGCGATTCGTCAGGATAACCCAGGGCGATGCAGTAGAGCAGTTTGTAATTCTTAGAGAATGCCATGCGGTCGAGGTAAGGCTTGGCTGATGGCGAATCCAGTATCCAGCGGGCTGAACTGCCCAGGCAGCAGGAGCCGATACCCTTTGCCCATGCAGCAAGAATGATGTTCTCGCCAAGCAAACCGCAATCAATCTGCGCCATATCATAAGTCGTATCGTAGGCGATACAAACCACGCATGGAGCATTCACAAAGATGTTCTTAAAGCCCTTGCGCTCGGCTATCTTAGGATTATCCTTTACCACGGCTTGGGTGATTGAATCGATGAGAGCAGGAGAATCTATCACTCTGATTTCGTACGACTGCAGATTCTGCCCGTTTGGCGCATGGATGCCGCATTTCAGAATCTCGTTCAGGGTATCGCGGCTGATGACGGAATCCTTGTAAGCACGGATGCTTCTGCGACTCATCATCAAATCGGTTACCACACTTGCAGAGTCAACGCTGGTCGTTGCCTCCGGCTGTCTGTTCTCATTGCAGGCAGTCAACATCAGTGTAGCTGCCAAACCTAAGAAGATCTTCTTCATATTACTCATGATTAAACTTATATTCCTATTAGTATATACCCATGTAGCGCTATTAGTATTTATCCACGTAGCGTTATTAGTATATACCGTGCAAAGATAGCAACAAATACTGGTATTCAAGAAGATACGTTATGATTTTTAAGAGTTTTTATCGGTCTCTCTGCCATTCTTTTAACAAGTATATATCATAGCCAAACATTTTCCACCTATTTTGCTAGAATTTCCCAAAAACTTCGTATCTTTGCAATGGCTTTATGCAAGATAAGCTGTTTATAAAATCATCAAACGTAGAATTATGGAAAGAAAAAGTTATTCTATAGATATAAATCGCATTGCACAATATGCCATGTATGCATATTGCATTTTCGCATTGTTTTCGCTGGCATTTTCTGTTTGCAGACAAGCGGGCTTATCCTTCAGAACAAGTCCCATCCTGATTCCAATAAGTCCCATTCTGGTTACCATCAAGCAACTGGTCTTGCAACTCGCCCCTATAGCTTTATGGGGAATATTCCGCTACACGCTACCGGCAGGCGTAAAATTGCTACGACGCTGCAGCGAGTTGATGGTACTTTACTATGTGCTCTCATTCATCCTGGGCCAATGCTTCAATCTTCATCTCGTAACGATGATGCAGGACGGACAGATAACCCCCACGGCAACGATTCTCACCTGGATACAAAGCACTATGGGATTGATTTCCGTCATCGCTTCCCTGATAGCCGGCTGCCATCTGTACAGCAAGCACAGAGGTAACATGCGCAAACTGGGCATAGCCCTTATCCTGGTTTTCATGGTATGGCTGATGTGCTCGAATATACTCCCAGTTGCAGTGTTTTATCTGGCAGGTAACACCCAGCAGGCAGCCTTCACCTGCATGAATCTCATCAGTATGATAACAACGACATCGGCTTATATATACGCCTACCACATGATGTATCGGGCGATAAAAACGAAATAATTTGGTGATGCGGCTTTTTTTTCGTATCTTTGCCGCAAAATATGCGGCGTTTTTTGATAAATAATGCCGCAAGAGAAAAAATCAGAAATGCTACAAAATGATGGAAAAGAATCAGATTTTTAAAAATATCATGAACCGTACATCGGTGAGAAGCTATACAGATATGCCTGTAGAGCCGGAGAAGGTGGAGATGATGCTGCGTGCCGGCATGGCGGCTCCATCGGCATGCAACAAGCAGCCTTGGCATTTTGTGGTTATCAACGACCGGGAGATTCTCGACCAGATACCACAGTTCAGCCCTTATGCCAGCATGGTGAAGCAGGCACCGCTCGCCATTGTGGTTTGCGGATGCCTGGACAAGACGCTGGAAGGCACAGAGCAGGAGTTCTGGATTCAAGACTGTTCGGCAGCCACGGAGAACATCCTGCTGATGGCTCACGGCCTGGGACTTGGCGGAGTATGGACAGCCCTCTATCCCCTGAAAGAACGGTACGAGGGAATGCAGCAACTGCTGCATCTGCCCAAGACGATGATTCCGCTCAACACCCTCATCATCGGGTATCCGAAGAATCAGGCGGAAGCAAAGGATAAGTGGAAAGAGGAGAATGTATCCTATAATAAATGGATGGAGAAAAATTCATAATAAAGAAAAAGTATGAATATCAAGGAGAATTATCAACAATATGTAAGCCGATATGCTTCTGAGGTGGCTGCCCTGAAGCGTAAGAATACGGGATTTATAACGGGCGAGCTGCTGGCTTTCGGCGGCATCCTCGCCTTCCTGATCTGCTATTTCGCATTGGATGGAGATACGCAGAACTATCTGTTGGGGGCGGTGTTGTGCCTGATTGCCTATCTGGGTATCAGAAGACTTGACGACAAAAATAAGGAGAAGATAGAGCATCTTTCGGCTTTGCTCAAGGTTTATCAGGACGAAATCAAGGCTTGGGAGGGCGATTTCTCGCCTTTCGAAACGGGCGATTCCTATCAGAATCCGCAGCATCCTTATTCCTTCGACCTCGATGTCTTCGGCAAGAGTTCGCTGTTCAACCGCATCTGCCGAACCATCACATCGGGCGGTTCGGAGGCGCTCGCCAGGAATCTTACCCGGGAAACGCCTCTGAATATGGAGGATATCAAAAGAAGAAGGGATTTGCAGAAGGAACTGGCTGGAGAAGGCGAAAACTGGCGAATGGAATTTCTGGCACTTGGCGAAAAGAACAGAAGCCAAACTGCGGATGGCAAAATGGTGAATGGCAAGATGAAGAAGATTGATTCTGCTGCGGTGGTGGATGCGATGCAGAAGGTTTCGAAGATGGAGGTGCCGGCATGGTTTGGTTCACCGCTTTCGCTCGTTATCGGATGGATGATGATTATCGGAGTCATCGGTTCCGTGATTTTATCGATATGCGATATGGTCTCGGTGGATTTCGCCTTGTGGTGGGTGTTGGTTCAATACATGGTGGTGTTCTTCGTCTGCAAGCAGACACTTGACAAGATAGACAGCAATGGCGGCAAGCTTCGCCATCAGCTCATCGCCTATGCCCAGATACTCCAGCTTATCAACAGGCGCAATTTCCATAGCGAATTAGGCAAGGAGATGCAGGATTCCCTGGCAGATGCCCTGCCTTCCTTTGCCCAACTGGAAAAGATATTGAAGGGATATGACAGAAGAGGCAACTTCCTGGGTCTTTTCTTCACCGATGCCTTCATGCTGAGCGATTTCTTCCTGGTTCGCAGTTTTCTGAAATGGAAGAATACCTATATGATGAAGATGGAGGAATGGATGCATATCATCAGCGAGATGGATGCAATGGTTTCGATGGCGAATTTCAGATATAATCATCCAGAGGCGGAAGAGGCAGAATTTGTTTCGGGAAGTCCGGAAGCAGATACTGAAAGCTATGTTTCAGAAAATGCAGGAATCGGAAGTCCGGAAATCGTGTTCGAGGGAAAGAATCTCTATCATCCTTTCCTGGGTGCCAAGGCGGTGAAGAACGATTTCACCATCAAGGACGACAACTATTATATCATCACCGGAGCCAACATGGCGGGAAAGAGTACCTTCCTCCGTTCGCTGGGCGTGAACTATATCCTGGCGATGGCGGGTATGCCGGTGTTTGCAGATCAACTGAAGATTTCACGTTTCAGATTGTTCTCGAGCATGAGAACCACCGATGATTTGACGCACGGCATCTCTTATTTCAATGCAGAATTGATTAGATTGGAGGAACTTCTGAAGTTCTGCAAGGAAAGTGCAGAGGGCAATAAGGAGCCACTCCGAACGCTGATTATCCTGGATGAGATACTGAAGGGAACGAATTCATTGGATAAGCTGAATGGTTCGAGAAAGTTCCTCGAAGCCATCGCCAAGCAGCCAGTGAGCGGCATCATTGCTACCCACGATTTGGAACTCTCCAAGATGGAGAATGATGCATCAGGAAAATTCCACAACTATTGTTTCGAGATAGATTTGGGCACAGATGTTACCTATACTTATAAGATACAGAAGGGTGTGGCAAGAAACCAGAATGCCACCTTCTTGCTGAATAAGATTTTGGAGAAATATTAGAATAAAAAGAGAAGAGGGTGTGTCACAAGTATCTTGCCTAGGGTATAGATAAGGCACGGATTACACGGATTACACGGATTTATGCCGCTAATATAAATAATACGATTATAGTCTCATGAAAAAATCCGTGTAATCCGTGTAATCCGTGCCTAAAAACAGCAGAGGGCAGGCTTTATGACACACCCTCTTTCCTTTTAAATAATACATGATAGCTCAACACTATCCAGTTATAACTCAACACTATCCAGGCGGAATTTGAGCAAGCCGGCTGGTACCTTAACCATTACCTCATCACCTGCCTTCTTACCCAGAAGGGCCTTAGCGATAGGCGACTTGATAGAGATTTTTCCACTATGCAAATCAGCCTCGTGAGGATTTACGATAACATAACTCATGCTGCACTTGTTGGCGAGATTGGTAATCTTAATCTTGCTCAGCAAGCCAACGGTATCGCTCTTCAGTCGAGACTTGTCGATGACACGGGCATTCTCCAAAACCTTCTGCTTGAAGCTGATGCGGCTCAACAGTTTGCCCTGCTCACGCTTGGCAGCATGATACTCGAAGTTCTCACTGAGGTCACCCTTGTCGCGAGCCTCAGCAATCGCATCGCGAACGGCTGGCAACTCTACGTTAACCATGTGTTGAAGTTCGGCCACGAGCTCATCGTAGCCTTCTTGAGACATATATTCCATTTTTCTATTTCCTAAATTATCTATTATCTTATTATTCTTAAGAATGATGATTTTTAATTTCGGGGTGCAAAGTTACTAGTAAATCACGAAATCACCAAACTTTTTTAGTGAAAAAGTGAAGAAATAGAACTTTAGAAAAAGACATAAGCATCCCAAATCATTATTTTTGGGTATTGCAGATGTTTAAAAATCTTCTTATCTTTGCACCCCATTTAGTAGAAAACAACAATGTTTATTAGAAAACAGCAATGAGAGAAAAAAAGAAGAAACATTTTACTTGGAAGAAATACCATCGTTGGTTCGGACTTGTACTGTCTGTATTCATGCTGGTATTCTGCGTATCAGGTATCATTTTGAATCATCGCCAGCTATTTGCCGGTTGTGAAGTAAGCAGAAGTCTGATGCCATCGGCTTATCATATCAAGAATTTCAACAACGGCATCATCAAAGGTTCTATCAAGACATCTGATGATTCCATTCTGGCGTATGGTTATGGTGGCGTATGGCTTACGGATGCAGAGATGAAAAGCTGGAAAGACTTTAACAAGGGATTACCCAAGAACGTGGATGGCAGGAATATCCGCAACATCGTGCAGACGAAAAACGGAGAAATCTGGTGTGCAGCCATGATGGATGTATATCGCTTTGATGGAAAGGAATGGAAGATGTTTCCGCTCGCAGATAATGAAGAACGTATCGCCGACATTACATTGACCAAAGATAGCACAGGCATCATCGCCATGACCCGTTCTGCCGTTTATGAAATATCCGGTAAGAAGACGGATACTGCCAACGAAAAGAGGGATGCTATCAACGAAAAGACGGATGTTACCCGCAAAATCATCGGTCAACCAGAAGGTTTTGTTCCGGAAGTTACCCTTTTCAAGACCGTTTGGAACCTGCATAGCGGTGCTTTCTTCGGATTAGCCGGAAGATTGGTGGTGGATGCCATCGCCATCGTGCTCATCATCTTGTCGATTACGGGCATCATTCTATTCATTCTTCCTTACCGTATCCGCCGACAGAAGAGATTACAGGCAAAAGAAAGAATGATGAAGCTTGGCAAACAGATGGTTTTCAATGCCAAATGGCATAACAAGCTGGGATATGCCACCATCATCCTTACGCTCTGGCTAGCGATAACAGGAATGTGTCTCCGACCACCACTGATGATACCTCTGGCGATGAATAAAACCACGGAAAAGGTGAAAAATGGAAATGTCTGGCACGATAAACTTCGCGCCATCCGATGGGATGCAGCAGAGGGCAACTGGCTTGTTTCTACCTCAGAAGGATTCCTGAGAGTGGATGAGCATTTCCAGCATAAACCTATCTTATTAAATAAGGAGAAGGCACCAAAGATAAGTCCGATGGGAGTGAATGTTTTCGAAAGCGACGGCAAGGGTGGCTGGCTGATAGGATCATTCAGCGGTATGTTCCGTTGGAATCCGGAAAAAAATCTGATTGTGGATTATTTCACAGGGAAAGCCAACCAAGGGAAATCGATGATTCCGATTTCCAGTTCTTTGGTCAGCGGTTATTCCAAGGACTTCTTTGGAGGAAAAGAAGTGATTTTCGATTATAGCAAAGGGGCGAGCTTAGGTGAAACAACATCTACCCCAGAGTTGCTTTCTGCCACCCCCATGTCACTTTGGAATGTGGCTTTAGAGCTTCACGTAGGTAGATGCTATTCTCCATTCTTAGGTCCTCTATCCGACCTCTTCGTATTCATCTCCGGCTTACTGATTACGCTGGTTTTGCTTTCCGGCTACATCATTCTGCATCGGAGAAAGAAGAAGAGCCCCAAACTTCCTCGGAAATCTCTCTAACCAGATCTATCTTTGCCCATTGCTCAGCATCAGTCAGTTTATTGCCGATTTCGCAAGAGGCAAAACCGCATTGAGGACTGAGGCTTAAGCGATTGAGAGAAATATACTTGGCAGCTTCGTGGATTCTGGCGATGACCGTAGCCTTATCCTCCAACACAGGAGATTTAGAGGTTACCAAACCCAGAACCACCTTCTTGCCATCTGCCACATACTTCAAAGGCTCGAAACCACCCGAACGATCGTCATCATACTCCAGATAGAAGGTATCTACATCTTCATGAGCAAAAAGATAAGGAGCTACGGCATCATAGGCACCCTTGGTAGCATAGCAGGAATGATAATTGCCACGGCATACGTGGGTGTTGATGGTCAACCCCTCAGGTTTGCCCTCGATGGCAAGGTTGTTCACCTTCAGATATTGCAGGGCTTCCTGTTCAAGGGTGAAGCCGTTGCCCACCTTTGCTTTCCAGTAATCACTATCCACAATCATTCCCCAGGTGCAATCATCGAGCTGGATGGTGCGGCAACCGGCTGCATAAATCTCCTGGAAGAAGGTGCGATAAGCCTGGGCAATATCCTCTATCAGTTGGGTGGTGTTAGGATAGAATTTGCGGGTGTTCTCGGCATTCTTGCCACGGAACAGTTCGGCAAGGAACTGAGCAGGCGCAGGCACCGTCTGCTTTGCCTCGAAGATATACTCACCCTCGGCATCCAACTCCTCAAACTGCTTCACAAACAGAAAATCCTTGATAAAAGGATGATTCTCGCCGGTAATCTTGCCGGTCAGTTGGATAGAACCCTTGGTTGTCTCCTCGCCATGAAACTGGTAGCCATGCTCCAGTTCGATATGTTCCACACCATTGAAACCCCACATAAAGTCGAGATGCCAATAGCTGCGGCGGAACTCGCCATCGGTGATATAAGGCAGGCGATGCGCCTTCTGCTGCTTGATGACCTCAGTAATCAGACGGTCTTCGATGCAGCGAAGGTCGGTGGCAGAAATCTTGCCATCAGCAAACTTGGCTCTTGCTTCTTTCAACTCTGCAGGACGCAAATAGCTGCCCACTGCCTCAAAATGTATATTTCTTACGTTGCTCATTATTTTATCTCCTATATTTTTTAATGATGAATGACTCTTAATTTGCCATTATCAGATGATGAACGGCTCTTTGCTTCCGGAATTGCGAGTGCAAAGGTAAGAAGAAGTATTTTATCTGCCAAATATTCTTCGTAATTCAGAAAAATATGCTATCTTTGCAGCGTATTAAGCAAATTCACAGAATATTATTCTGCAAAAATGAATAAAATTAGAAATAAAGGAACAATGGCTACAGAAGAAAATCTCGACGAAATCGATATCAAGATACTCAAGTTGTTGCAGCAGAACTCGCGACTCACCGTGAAGGAACTCGCCGCAAGAGTACACCTCTCCCCTTCTCCCACCTTCGAGCGGCAGAAGCGATTGGAGCGTGAGGGATACATCCAGCGATATGGAGCGATAGTGGATCATCACAAGATGGGACACAACGT
>ERZ1034791.29-NODE-29-length-38252-cov-7.570621_pt1 | contig 38252 bp, 59 predicted proteins | sample MGYA00520649_ERZ1034791 | MGnify/ENA primary metagenome ERZ1034791 (study PRJEB33766, sample SAMN09781683) | gut metagenome | biome: gut microbiome | host: Homo sapiens | place: Madagascar | study: EMG produced TPA metagenomics assembly of the PRJNA485056 data set... | reverse complement strand
TTCATCCGTTTCATTTTGCGTTTCACGCGTTTCATCCGTTTCATTTTGCGTTTCACGCGTTTCATCCGTTTCATTTTGCGTTTCACGCGTTTCATCCGTTTCATTTTGCGTTTCACGCGTTTCATCCGTTTCATTTTGCGTTTCATCGGATTTTGACGACTTTTTGCCCCTGAAGCGGCGCACACGATCCGTTGACGTCCCGGATCTTCTGCCGGTGTCAGACGCATCCAGAGACTGCCGTTTATCCCATGCCGCAATCCGCCCATCGGGAGTGATTAAACCCCGCTTTGTCATTGCGTCCATGATTGTACCGATTGTGCCGTCTTCGAGACCATAAAAAACGTCAATGTCCTCCGGGCTGAAGTCTGACACGCTTCCCCGGTTGTCAGCCCGAGAAGCACAGTCCAGAAGAGCGAACCACACGGCAACGATAGTGGCGACGTTTTGTTTTGTGTCCCGGGCAAGCCTGGGCCACTTTGTGTCGTTAGTCGTCCCGTTATAGACGCGATACCAATTGTAGGCCGTCATCGATTACCCCCACTCTGAACGGAGCATGGCAAAGACGCATTCCGTAGCCTGATCCATCTCAGGCATTTCACACACGCCCTGGTTGGCGAAAATAGCCGTGAGAAGCGTGCCGCGCTGTCCCGGGTTAAGGGAGGCTATTTTCGGCCAATCGTCGGGAAACAGCGAGATAAAAGGCTTTCGGGTATGGCAGGAAGGAAAATCTGTCCAACTCATTTTTACGCCTCTTCTTCAAAATCATTCTCATCGAAATATGCGGTTTTGTTTTCAAAAGGATTCATGATTTGTCCCCGCGGGGGGTGATTGTCAGATGATAGCCGATACTCGACAGGATGCTGCGGGCTACGGCCAGCTTGATGTTCTTCCCCTGCATGGCTCTGTAGAGTGTCGCCCGGCTGACTTTAGCGCGCTTGGCGAGCGCACATACAGTTTCCCCGGAGCGGCTGATGTAGTCATGGATAAGTCTGTCGTATTTCATGGACGCATTGTCTCATATTGTAGACAATGTGGCAACCCCATAGTCTCATGATTCGTTGTTTCACTTATGAGACAAAAAAGGTAAGGAGTATCTATGAAAACCTACGATCAAATTGTTGCCTGTTTACGCCGTGCGGCTGATATCGCCGGCGGGAAGTCTGAACTTTTGCGCTTTTTAAACGCGAAGAAAGCTACATTTTACAGGGCTATGGATGACGCCAACCCCGCCCTGCCAAGCCCGGAAGTCCTGTGCGAGTGGCTTGACAGACTGCATATTTCCTTTGTTTCTCCCGGAGAGGAGATGAAACAGTTCGAGCTTGTGCCGCGCGTCAGGGCGGTAGCAGGGGCCGGCGAAAGTCTGGAGACGGACGATCATATAGATGGCTATTACGCTTTCCGTGACGATTTTTTCCGGAAAAACGGCATCCACCCCAAGAAGTGTGCTATACTATTAGTTCGCGGTGACAGCATGGAACCGCTCATCAGAGATGGCGATTTCATTCTGGTTGACCAGGGGGATAAAGACCCGCAAGATGGGTTGATTTATCTTTTGGGGGTGGCGGGGGCGCTGATGGTGAAGCGGCTGTTCCGGCTTCCCACCGGATGGCGCCTCCATTCAGAAAACAGGAGTTACTCACCTATAGATCTACAGGGGGATGAGCTAGATTCTTTCCGTGTCTTTGGCCGCGTGCGATGGTTCGGGCGGGTTCTTTAGCTGGAGGGTATAATAATGGTAAGGGGAATACTGTTCCTGTTCGCTGTGCTGTTTTTGTTTTGCGCGCCTGCCAGCGCGCAGCAACCCATACAAATAACTCTGCATTTGTCTAAACAGCTCCCCGGGGTAAGTCTGTACGGGGATCTGCTGGAGCAAAAACCTTCAGACAGTTTTGGCACCGTAAAAGTAAGTGTTGTGACAGATGGGCGTGCCGCACGTGTAGCCTGGAACGGCATTGAGTACCACGGAGTCGTAATCACGTCTGAGCGGGGAGAAGATCATATCGTTTTCACCGACGAGTACGGGCTTGACGTCATCACGCTTTATCCCAGTGGCATTTGTGGGGTGACGGCGCAGCGCGTTTCAGCAACAACGGGGAAGCCAAATATCGTAGCCGTGCCTTGCGTGTATAACTAGCAGGTTTTTGAGCCATTTTTTGAAGTCCGTCTTTTTAGGCGGACTTTTTTTATTTTTTTTGTCTCTGTTTTGAGAAAAACAAGTTGACGTATTGTCTCATAAGTGAGATTCTGTCTTTGCCAGCGGGGAGAAGAGCCGCAGAAAGGAACCTCCCGAGGTACCGAGTAAGCAGAGGCTCTACCCACCTAAAGGCCCCGTCTGTCCGGCAGGGACGGCCTGAACCATAGGGTAAGTCGGCATAGCCGCACACTGCCTTACCAGTAAGGTGCGAAGAACGAGGGACGCGAGGACGGGAAAAAAGGAGATGAAAATGAAGTATCTGCTGTCCGAATTCCTCCTCGAAGAGGACGCCACAAAATTCATGCGTGAGCACGAGGGATGCGAGTTCATCAATGAGTATCCTCTGGATGGTTATGTCCGGGAAGCTGTCGGGGCCGTGTGCCGGAAATTCTTGGAAATAGGGATCAGCCTTGACAGAGGCCCCCTGTATAACAGCATAACCCAGGACATAATCGACGATATAGACGCCATCGTGTGCTATCCGGAAAACGCCGAAGACTATGCCGTGTGGGATAAAAAAATCATCACCGTCGGGGTCTCAGAGGAATAAAATGCACTACACCGCTATCGACCGTTTCTCCGACGCTTCCGCCATGCTCTCATCTATCGAGAGCCGCACCGTCCGCGAGGGCCGTAGAGCCTTCGCATGGCAGATGGAGCAGCGCGCCCGCCGCACGCGCCGCGAGCGCATCATCGAGTACATCACCACCACGATTGCCGCCGCCGTGTGGGTGGGCACCATCCTCGTAGTGTCGGGGATGATGTTCGCCGTTGGCACAGAATAGGAGGGAAAAATGAAATATCTTTTTTCAAAAAAAATTCGCATCGAAGACTTTACCCGTTTTATCGAAAAGCACGCCGGCGAGTTCGTTAATGAGCAATCGCTTGAGAGCATTGTCAGTGGCGCAGAAAAAGAAGTGTGGAGATTGACTGACGGTTATGGTTTTATCCCAGACTCAAGCGTCCTTTCAGACGGCATCACGCAAAGTCTAATCGCCGATGTAGACGCAATTGTATGTTACCGGGACGATGCCGAAGAATACGGCAAATTTGGCAAAAAAATCATCAAGGTAAAAGCATTGAATCGTTAAATTTCCCGCCCCGGAGTGGCCGGAGCGGGGCGCGGTGTGGAGAAAAGCCGCGTCAGGGAACGGGGGCCGGAGCCGTCACGAGAAGAGATTGCCCGGTCTCCCACAAGGAGAAAAAATATGTATCACGTAATCATCTACGGATGCCCGGACAAGTTCTCCGTGGCAGTGCACGGGAAAGAGTTCAATCGCCGCGGGCTTATCAGGTTCCTTTCCCGCCATGCGAACAAGCTTGTGGGCTGCGAAGATGTAACCGTGAAGCACGGGGACGGCCCCGAGTGCTCCGTCAATTTCTTTTATGTCGGGGAAAAGCGCATGAGCGATCGGATCCCGACTCATCGAATTATCCACCTGAAATAGGCGGACCCATGCGGTTCCTCCCGCACACTGGACTAGGCGGGGCCGGGTCATCTGCACAGCCTGGCTCCGCCGAGCAGGAGGAACGAAGACAGATTTCCCGCCCGGAGTGGCCGGAGCGGGGCGCGGTAGGAAATGGCCGCGTTAGGGAACGCGGGAGACCTGGAGACTCCACAGCTTCAGGTCTCCCGTAAAAGACCATCCCCAGATAAAAAAACAGAGGCACATGATGAACAATATTATTATACATGCATCTTCTTTGGCTGACCTCTTCGACTGCCCTGCCCGCTGGTTCGCGAAGAACGTTATGAAGCGCACCATGCCCTCTTCTCCAGCCGCTCAGCTGGGAACGGCAGTGCACGCAGGTACCGCCCTCTTCGACTCCATGGCTATGAGAGGCGAGCCTATAAATACTGACGACACCGTGGGCGCGGTCGTAGACGCTCTTCACGACGAAAGCCGCGACGTCGACTGGGGAGACGAGACCCCGGAAAAGCTCGAACCCATAGCCACTGCGCTCGTACGCCTGTACTGCGAGGAGATAGCCCCGAAGATGACTTACGTGGCCGTGGAGGCCAGGTGTCCCGAGCTGACTCTGGATGACGTGGGCATCACCCTGACCGGGTCGACTGACCGCATCCGCAGAGACCAGGACGGAACCCTTGGCATCTGCGACATCAAGACCGGCAAGACGGCCGTAGCCGCAGACGGAACCGTGAAGACACAGGGGCACGCAGCACAGATGGCCGTCTACGAGCTGCTCGCAGGAGAGGCCATAGGTACCCCCATGACGGCACCGGCCATCATCATCGGCCTCCAGTCTGCCAAGACAGCGAAGGGCCGCAGATGCGGCCTCGGCGCCATCACGGGAGCCGTGGATCTTCTCCTGGGCACCGAAGAGAACCCCGGACTCCTGCAGGTGGCCGGCCAGATACTGAAGAGCGGCACGTTCTATGGCAACGCTAGGTCTTCCCTCTGCTCGGAAAAATTCTGCCCTGTCTACAATTCTTGTTTTTGGAGGAGCTAAAAAAATGACTACTGCCACCACTACTTCTTATCCCCGCCCAGGCACCGGCACGACTCTCGCCAGTCTCCGCTCCGCACGTCAGCAGGAACAGGCTGTCCAGGCGGCTCAGGCTGCTCCGGCCGTCCGTCCTGTCGTCGAGATTTCCCTGAACACCGTGCAGGGCTTCGAGGGAATGCAGCGCATTGCCGACCTCTTCTGCCATTCCACCATCGTGCCCGATGCCTTCCGGGGAAACATCGCCAACTGTGTCGTGGCCCTGAACATCGCCTACCGCGAGAAGATGGACCCCCTCATGGTTATGCAGAACATGTACATCGTCCACGGCAAGCCGGCATGGGCCAGTGCCTTCCTCATCGCTATGTTCAATAAGTGTGGGAAGTACGCACCCATTCAGTACGAGTTCACCGGCAAGCCTGGGACGCCGCAGTACGGCTGCAGAGCCCTGACCGTAGACCTGACCACCGGCCGCCAGATCGACGGCCCCCTGGTCACCATGCAGATGGCTCAGGCCGAAGGATGGACCCAGCGCAACCCGAAGTGGACCACCATGCCCGACCTCATGTTCCGCTACAGAGCCGCCGCCTTCCTCATCCGCACCCAGGCGCCCGAAATCACCATGGGCTTTTACTCCGTCGAAGAACAGACTGAAATTTACGAGCAGGACCGCCAAAACCGCCGCCACTCCTCCAGCGTGCGCGAGGTGGTGACCAGGGCAGAGGCCGCCACCTCCGCTCCTGCCCGTACCCCCGAGCCCGAGGAGGCGCTTCCCGAACAGCGCAAGCCCGATGCCGTGGTCTCTGACAGCCACGCGTCTGCTGGGAAGGAAGAGGTGAAGCCTTCCGCCCCGAAGGCCGCAGCCAAGCCCGAGCCCGAGCCTCAGCCAGCCCAGGCTAAAAATGGCCCGGGGGAAAAGATTAAGTGCCCTGACTCCGGCAAGATGGTCGACGACGTAGCCGACTGCCCGAACTGCCCGCACCGGCAGGGCTGCCCGCAGTGGGATTAGGCGAATGATACGGCGGGGTGATGAGCCCCGCCCTATACGGGAGGGAAACATGAATTTTAACGAGGTCGTAGATTTTTTATCGCACGGGGACAGAGTGACGGAGACCGTGGTCTCTCCGTCGGATCCGTCACTCCTGAGCTCGCTTGAGGCGCTCATCGGCAAGGCGTACCGCTTCACGCGCGCCAACGGGAAGACGCCAGAAGACGCCATGCGCTGGATACTCTGGACACTGTTCTATTTTGTCCAGCAGGAACACCGGCTCACGGATGAAGATGAAGACATCGTGCTGACCGCCATGGCCGCGGCGAAAAATTCTTTCGCCTTCTGCGGCGAGCCGAAGCCAGACGTGGAGAAAAACTGATGTACATGCTCTACCAAAAAATCGTGGCGTACAAGAACGCCACGGACAGGCCTTTTTTCTGCATTATGGCCGACGCTCAAAAGCGCGCCGTGTCGTGCAAGAAGGTCAGCGGGGATTTTGTCATCAGCAACTGCGTGGCTGCCGCCTGGGATATACTCCAGGAACACACGAACACCACACTCACCGAATACGTGGAGTTTTTGTTGATCAACGCGCTTGCATTCCTGCGGGCGCACGATGGCGAAGTCACAAAGGAAGACGCTGACGTCTTCGACGAGATCATCGGAGAGCTTCTGGATCTCGCGGGGAAAGCCCGCGCCCAGCGTGAGACTGGGAAGGAGTAAGCCATGGGGTTCCTCGCCTCATCAGTTAGTTTTACGCGATTCCGCGTCATTGATCCCGTGCCGGACGAGCTCTGGGCTGAAATTCCCCAGCTGCTCAGGGAAGGCGCTATTCCCGATATTGACGAAACCTCCGATACCCAGTCCGATGGCTGGGTCAGCTTCGATGACTATCTGGACACCACCTGGCAGGCCGGCCCGCCGCAGAAAGGTGCCTACATGGCCTTTTCCCTGCGCGTGGATACCCGCCGCATTCCTGCGGGAGTTGCCCGCAAGCACCTCATTCTCGCGCTGAAGCGGGAAAAAGCGGAAAACGAGAAGAACGGGAAAAAATTCATTTCCCGCGAACGCCGCAAGGAACTGAAGGAACTGGTGCAGATTTCTCTGCGCAGGCGCTTCCTGCCCGTTCCCGGCGAGTTCAACGTCATCTGGAATACCGCGAACAACGAAATCTGGTTCGCCTCCACGCAGACAAAAATGCTCGAGCTCTTTGTCCAGCGCTTTCTCGCCACCTTCGAGCTGCACATTGAGCAGCTGACACCCCCTGCGCTGGCTCTGTCCATGCTCGGTTATGACGCGGAGGAGAAGATCCATAGCGCCGACACGTCCGGCGAATTCCCCGACGGAATCCTCGGACAGGATTTTCTCACCTGGCTCTGGTTCCAGTCCGACGTCGCCCCTTCCTTTTCCCGCACTGACGACGGCCATTCTTTTCTGGTCGCTATGAGGAAGCGTGTGACTGTTACCGGCTTCGTGGGCATGGACCGCGAGACCGCCTCCGTGGCTGCCAGTGATGCAGACTCCTTCCTGAGCGAGGCCCGTCTCGGACTCCGCCGCGGCAAGAAGGTCACCAGCGCCCTCATCCATCTCACAAAGGACGACTTCGGGTTCGATGTTTCCGTGAAGGCCGCTGACTTTTCCCTCAACAGCCTGAAGACACCCAAGATAGACAAACCCGACCTAGACAAACCCGACCGTGATGATGATCCGGATGCGCTCTTCCTGGAGAAGGTCTTTCTCATCGAAACTGCCGTCACCCTTCTGGACAGCCTCTACCGTCAGTTCCTCGGTCTCCGTCTCGACAGTGACAAGTGGGATAAGACGACGGGTGAGATGATGAAGTGGATGGGGGAGGTGTGCTGATATGTCGGATAAGGATTACCACCCTCAACCCTATCTGAGGCGGGGGCATGCGTGTATCGGATGCGGGACGGATCTGGAGGAGCATCCGGAGCTCATCCCCTACGAAGATATAAGGCGCAAGGTAAAAAGCGGGATGCTATCAGGACGCAGCCTCGCCGTGCTGCTCAAGAGATACGGCATGAGATGGCCGCAGCAGCAGGCCGAAGAGGCCATGGAGGAAAAGAGATGATGAGATGCCCAAGTAACTCCGCAGCCCACCGCGACTGCTGCATAGGCGTGAGCTTCCCGCTTGTCGCCCTGGAGAAATATCCAGACTGGAAGAAGAAGCCCGCGCGGCTCATCGAGGTGCAGCAGGCCCTCATGGAGATACAGGGCCTGCTGGAGGTGGGAGCCCTCACCGCCGGAGAGCGCCGTGACATGCAGGCCGCGTGTGAGGCGGCCGCCGACGCCATAGATGCCTACGACGCCGATCATAGCCAGACGAGGAATGACGCCTACTCCGCTTGGTGCGTGATGTGGTTCCTCGGGGATGAGGCGTTCGCCGACGCACTCTACTACGGCGGGAGCTGGAAGAAGCGGCCCGAGCTGTGGCTGAAAGTGAAGCACATCATCGGCCTCACCTCGGACAGACTCTACCTCCACCACCAGGCAGAGGCAGAAGAGGCGTCCCGCATATGGCACTGCCACGCCTCACCGCGGAAAAACCCGGAAATGGAGGACGACATATGGACTTCCCCACAGAAACAAGCCTCTTGAGCGCAATCGGACGTCTGCGTGCCATCCGGAAGCGCCGGCTGGAGATACGGAAGGAGGACGCCGCGCTGGAGGCCGAGGAGAACGCCATTCTGGAGGTCGGCACCAGTAGACCCGTGACCCGGAAGACGTTATCAGGGAAGGCAGCGGCGGACCTCATTCGAGGTCTACATCATGAGCATATGTCAAAGGAAGGACGGCCGCTTCGTCGTCAAGTACAAGGATGAAGCGGGCCGCTGGAGACAGAAAGGCTTCCGTGACCGTGGAGCCGCGGAAGCCTTTGAAGGAGAAAACCTTTATGACAATAGTGAGAATAAACGCCTCACCGTGGCGGAGTCAATCGTCCTGTTCCTTAAGAATACAAGGCACTGCCAGCAGGAGAAAGAATCCTACGCCTTAATCCTGCGCCGTATGGGAGACATGCTTGCGACGAAGTACGTCGACTCGCTCGACAGGCGCGACCTTGAGAACTTCCGCCTCATCATGCAAGAGGAATACGGCGTCGCGGCGCCGGGGATAAACAGAGCCGTCAAAAAACTGAAAGCGGCTTTCCGCTGGTGCGCCAGCGAGGACATGCTGTCTACAGTCCCATGGGACAAGTACCGGCCTCTTCCAGAGCCGCCTCACAGGCACCATTGTGGCGATTTCTCAGGCTTCATGAAAGTGTATTCCAGGTGCAACCCAGCCCTGCAATGGCTTATCCGCACCTGCCTTGCTCTGTGCCTCCGGCCGGGAAAAGAGGTATCGGGTCTGCGCTGGGGGGACGTCGATCTCCACCACGGCAAAGCCCATATATGGATGCCGAAAGTCTCACGGTGGAAGGACGTCATCGCCCCCGGCTGGTGGGTAGAAGAAGCCCGCATCAGGAGCGAGGGGAAAGAGCCCGAGGACTATGTCTGTCTCACACTACGGGGCCGGCCGTGGCATGCGAGCTTCACTACATGGTACGACACCTGCCGGCGTGTAGGTATGAAGCATATGCCTCTCTACACTGTCCGCCACATGGCCGCCTCTCTTATGCTGGAGGCAGGGGCGGACCCAGCGGCCGTAGCCGCTCAGCTCGGGCACTCCTCCGTCGCCACAACGGCAAGCTTCTATACCCACGCCGTAGCTGGGGCCCAGGAACGGGCAGCCGGGAAAATCCCGGCTCTCCCCCGCTGATTTGGTGCGGGATGGTGCAGGAAAAACACATAAGTGTTTGAATTTAGGAGATAAATTTAAAAAAATCCCAGGCCTGCAAGGCCGAACAACAACTCAATTAATTCAATAACTTAACTACAATTCTGCACCACGTTGCACCACGCACCCGGTGCAGAGGGTCCGCCGCACAGCCCGGCAGAGGTCAAGCGCTTCTGCCGGAAAATTTTTATAAAAATTGGGTAAACGCTCCTAAAAACAAAAAGGGCTGATATTGTATCAGCCCTGACACTACTACCTAATGTGGTAACAATAAAGTACCTATTTGTTATTCATTGCCATATTGGGGTGCATATGACACAGCAGACGCCAGCAGTCAAGTAAGTCGTCAAGCTCCTGACTATACAAGCGTTCGGAGGAAGCATTATTTAGAATATAATCTATAGTCTTAAGTGCCTGCTTCTCTGTTTCTTCCGAAGCGTTCATGCGCCATTCCTTATACTCCATAATCACTCCTGCACAAACTGCGATGCAATAGCCTGTAGTTTGTCCACATCGCTTTCATCAAAGATGATACCTAATATAGGTACAGTACCAGTCTTATGTACGGCGTCTTTAATACGGGCGAAAATAACATCCGGTTTAACAGAACCATCAGCATTCAGACTGTCAAGAAAGCCAAGGATAGGAGTAAACTGTTCAAGCAATGCTTTAGCTTTTGTCTGTATAACCGGCATAGCCAGGTACAATCCTACTTTCTGCAAGCCGCTGCTTTGAGGTATCAGCTCTGACTCTATGTAGGTACAAACAGCCAGACTAAGATTTTCCGCCGTTATTCTGGACATGGCTAGCCTTCATTTGTAGCGGCTGCAGTGGGCGCCGTCCAGGAATTATACCTGCTCATAACTTCCGGACAGATGGCACTTTTGGGAATTACTGTCTGGGTAATAGCCCCAAGAGTAGTATTGATGGCCGCAACAGCATTATTAAGCTGAGAGATGCCACAGCCGCAAGTCTGTGCCACATTATCTATTTTCGCCCCAAGCTCAGCCCTGACAAGTTTTTCCCGCAAAGCGGCTGCCTCAGCATCACAAGCCTGCTTAGCTTCCAGGACTGCCACGCGCTCACGATTGGAAGCGGCTTCCTGCGCAATAGGAGTAACATAGGCAAAGACCTCGTCCCGCAGGTTTTTGTTCTCAGCCCTTGTGGCCTGATACAAAACTGCATCCTGATTGTCAGAATACTTCTGCGCAGTCAGTTCCGCTATCTTTGCATCCTTTTCAGCAATGACACTGGCGCAGTTATTACCACCTAAAATGCCGCCAAGGCCCCCGCCGTTACCATTAAGAAGAGACAAAGCCGTACCAGCAATGCCAAGTCCAAGGCCTGTTCCAGCTATGCCTTTGCTTGCGAATTCAGCCATAAATAATCCTCCTGTATGGTAGTAGTGGCCTCACTATACAGGAGGGAAGATCAGCAGGAAATATATCTGTGGACACACGTGCTACTTTTTGCCCAGCTTGGCCAGACGCCCCGCAGGAGTAACAAGAATAAACCGTGAACCACAGCGTTTGCAACGCCAGATACTCTTCCTCGCATATTCCAATGGATGCTGTCCAGTGGATTCATCAGGCATTGTACGCTGGCAATGCAGAGGCCCGTCAGAACAAACAGGGCACGTATAAGAAGGAGTCGCCGCAACAGCACTGGGCAAATGTGGAAAAGCCAAAACCATAACAAGAAGGAGAAGACTTCTCAGCATAATATTACTCCTTTATTTAATTTCGCCGTATCCATGCGAAGTTTTATCGTGTGTGACATTATGAAATCCTCTTCCAAGCATAAACCGACACATAAGGCGGCATGTTGTTGTGTGCGGTACCTCCGCCGGCGTTATAAATGCTACTGTGAGTATTGTTAAAATGTATTCTATCGTATCCTCCTTTATAGGCCTTTCCTTTGGGGGTATTCGTCCGCATCGAGAAGAGCCTGCACGGCCGCTCTCCAGCGGGTGGGGACTTCGTCAATTGTCATGCGTCCGGTCTTGATCATACGATAATAAATCTTAGCCATTTTTCGCCTCCAGTTTGGCAATCCGCTGTTCCAGTTCAGCCGCATAGGCCGCGAGGTCGAGGGCTGCCGCGTCTGATTCTTCTTTGTCGGAGGCGGAAGTCACGCCCAGCTCCGCCACAGCCGCCTCAAGGTCGGGCACTCTGGCCGCTTCGGCCTCTGCCTCTTTGCGCCGTCCTTCTTCCGCGGCCTTTTCTTCGTCGGTCTGCTCGGGGCGCGTCAGCGATGCGCCGTCAGGAAGCGGCCCCGATTCCTTCATCTCCATGGGGGAGCTGTTGTACGTAGCTCCTTTCGGCCAGTACTGAACACCCCGGTGATCTTCTGTCTCAATCCATCCCGACCCGTTCCAGATGGCAGTGTATCCGGTGCGTTTGTCCGGAGGTGCCGTAAATGTGGCGTTAGCCGGAAGAAGGTACACTTCACGCCCTTCCAGTCGTGACCTTATGGGGTCTGGGAAACATGGCACCGATTCGAGGAACTCATGTGTAGTTATTGAATACATGTATGCTTGCATATTAGCCTCCTATTCGTATCGAATGCAGGGAAGAAGGCAGAGAGCGGGCGGCTGAACAGTATTACTTCTCCCATATATGGAGTTAGAGCGGGAAGCATCAATCATGATGTCTCGTTTGCCTGTACCGCTAATCGTTTGCGTCTTGACATCATGAGCGTAGTTTAACCAATAAAGCGCTCCTTTATCTGGATATTGAGTATTATCTACGCCATCAGAGCTTATGAAGGTCGCCGTACCCGTAATATTCGGCAGTCCTGCGTCAATGGCTGTGCCTACAGACGTAGACCCCCACGGGACCTTGCCCATCAAGTTGGGCAGCCGGAATACTGTTGGATCACTGTATTCCGGGTTTTCTACGGCTGGGTCTGTACTTGTTAATTGTGGCGTAAAAGCCTTGCCGATAGCGGCAAAAAGCTCAGCGTAATCAGACGTGGACACGGAAGCCCCGGTGCATGCCAGCCACCCTTCCGGAGGCGTGGACATAGCGAACCAGCGGACTTCCCCGATGACAGCGCCGCGCCGCAATGAGTTGTCTGTGGCGTCAAGGGTATCACACTTGGCCTTTACCGCGGCCATCACTGACCGGATAGCGTTGTTAATGTTTTTAGCCGGGCAATGCTCGGCTATGTTGATTCCGTCAATGGACGTGTTTTCATCGGCTATGGCCGCCCAGTCCTGAACAGGCATGCTTTAGCCCTCCTTCGCAACGGCGGGCTTATCCGGCCACGGTACAGTCTCATCCGTCCACGGTGCGCCGGGATGAGAAGGCAGATCCCGAAGCGCCTGCCGATAACTCTTCACTGCCCCCAGGCTCTCAGAGGTAAGAGCCGGGTAATCAGGCGCAAAAACGTAATCCGTTTCTGCAAGGCGTTTGTTGCGTTCCTTCCGTAATCTGTGCCAGAGTGCTTCGGGAGAATTATACATCGCCCAGGACGCCTCTTTTGCAATCTCGGCTTCTTTATCGGCGGCGGCTTTGGCATTCTGCCACGCCAGATAGTACGGGTACACGAGGCGGCCGCACTCCTCCTGTGTCAGTTTTACAGGCTCAGTGCCGTCGTTTCTGTCGGCTTCGCCCTTTTCGCCGTCCCAGACGATGGAATAAAAAGATTCCGCTTCAGCCACGCTAGGCATAGCAACGGTATAGCCTACGCCGTCCACTACTACAGTTTTATCGGGAATAACGACCGTGATTTTCACTTTTTCCCTCCAGTGACTACAAAATGGACTGAATCAAACCCCTCATCCTCTGTCGGGTACTCCTGCCGCGTACATGCCTGATAGAAATTATCCCTGCTGATAGGCCACTTTCTGGCAATGTTGCGCTCGGCAGCCTCATACATGGGGCAGAGCAGGTAGACGCAGTGGATATGGTCAATGCCCCGCTCTTTCAGGCCCGCGACTATAGCCTTGCGGCGCTCCCTGTCTACGGCGCCGTCATCAAGATAAAAATCAAAGTTTGCTGTGCATTTCCAGGCGCTGGCTACAGCGTCAAGATACTCATCAAGCCCTTGCGGGTCTGTGATGAACATCCATCCGGCCTTCTCCACGTCAGCCTCTCCATAGTGACGGGATAGCCAAGAATCGAACGAAAAAACCGCCGCATCCCGGCCTCCGCAGTACGTTGACTTGCCCGAGGCGGGAATTCCCGCAACAAACACGAATTTCATTTACACCACCTTTTGAATGAAACAGAGCGCATAGAAGGGCGGCCGGTTATCGAAGCTGCTGCCAGAGAAAGAACCCCATGCGCCGTGATTGTGTCCCCACGACGACCCCGAATTGGAGCTGTACACGTTGTTGTTCCCCCAATCGCGACTGTTGATTGTTGTCAGCCATCCACCGCCGTTGTACCATGAGCCGCCATGGGCACCCTGCAGGCTAACCCAGTGATTATGGGCCGGCATTTCGTCCCAGGACAGGACGTGAGAGCCTACGGACACAGATATTGAGCCAGACGGCGTAACGCTTGCGTTGCCGCCGGTGTCGTCGGCTTTATAATCGTCTCCCGCACCAACAACAAAACGATTACGCAGGTCTTTTGTGCCGCCCTGTCCGTTGCAGAGGGCCCACCCAGTGGGAATATCCGCCGTCGTGCCGCTCCAGAGCGCGATCGTGCCCTTGGGAACCTTGTGTTTGTCGAGGGCCCCGGAAACGTCGGTTATCTGTTTAAGCGCTGATCCGATTTTCGCCGTTACATCGGCGTGCTCTTGTGCAATGTCCGCCATCAGCTGCCTAATCGCGTTGTTGACGTTAGACGGAAGACACCCCTCCGCCACATTAATACCGCTGATGCTGGTGTTGTCGTCGGCCGTTGTGCTGTAGTCTGCTATGGGCATTCTACTTCTCCTTTTTCTTCTTTCTGTCCTGCCGCATGTATCCGAGGAGACCGCCGCCAGCGGCACCCCTTGCCGTGTTCTCCGTGGTTCTCCAGAGATAGGGCCCCGCGTCCGGGTATTCCAGTCTGTGGGGAGCGGCATTCCGCATAAGGTTCACGCCGTACATGGGTGACAGAAGCCCGCGCTCTACCTCATCGAAAACGGCCGTATTGTGGTTGTCAAGAAGACGGTCGAACGCGGGGCCGATAAGTGGAATTTTAGAGAAGGTCGGGGCAATTGTGTTCCCCAGGCGGCCCTGCCCGTACAGGTTGCGGGCGGTAGGAGAACCAACAGTTGCGCCGAGCTGGTCATTTCGGGCAACGCGGCTCATGTCAGCCTGCAGGTTCCGCAGACTGTCGTACTCTTCCGGCGTAAACGCAGAGGTCCCGTTCTCATACGGGTTGCGTTCCGGCGCCCCGAGGTCAACGCCTCTCTGGAGCGCGTAGTTATCGCCGCTTTTGCGCAGCGCCTGCCTGAACGCGGCCTCGCGGTCATTCAATCCGAGCCCGGCGGTCTCTATCGCCTGTAAATCTTTGCTCACTTCCGGCATATACCGGAGCGCGTCTTCATAGTTCTGACGGAAACGGGCAAGGTTATACGGGTTAAGGTTCCCGTTCCTATCGATTGCGGCGTTGCGGGCAACGTTCTGTGCGTAGCCTGTAAGGGCGTTCCTGGCTTCGGGGTCATTGGAGAACGCCCGACTAAAAGCATCCATAGCTTCACCACCGGCAGGCCCTTTCCGGAAATAGTTACCCGGGATTGCGGAACTGTCGATTGCGCCGCCGTACAGCTTACTGCCTTTGCGGGACATGGGCAGATTGGCGCCCTGCTCGAAATTTTCGCCAAGGGCGCGCCGGTTCATGCGCGCCCTCCTGAGGTTCTGCGCCCCTTCAGGGGTAAGGCCGGAGGCAGAATTAAGCTCTCCCGGTTTACCACTCGCCTCCTCTATATAGTCGTCGATGTTGCGCTTCATCGCGTCGGCAATCCGGCCCGTCTTCCGGTCGCCTGATACAGACGACTGATAGCCAAGGTCGCCGAGCTCAGAGCGCATTGCCTGAAGGTCGCGCCACGTGGCGGGGGTGCCGGTTTGGGCGTAGGCGTCCACTGTATTGTAAAAATTCTTGGCCTGAGCAGGCATAAGGTCACGTTCGATAGGAGACGCCCCCAGCGAAGCGTTGAACTTATCAAGAAGGGGCCCAAGCGAGAAACGCGCCGTTCCTTCTGGGTCTACGGCCTGATAATCGCGGTTCACGCCTTCACGTGCGGCCTGATAGTTCTGGTCGTAGTGTTCGCGCAGTATAGGGCCTGCCTCACTGGCACCCATGCCCGCGGGCATTCTGTCCGCGAGCGCCTGTCTGTCAGCGCCCAAACGGGCCGCGGCCGCATCGCCAACTTCATTTGCGAGGGCCTGTTGGGCCTCCCGCTGCTGTATCCTGCGGTCCGCGAATTTTCCGGAGTTCACGCCGCGGCTTGCGGCGATTTTTTCAAGGGAGGAAATGCCGCCATTGTTGGCAACCTGCCCCAGTGTAGGGTCGCTTCCCGGGATAAGAGGCCCAAGGGCGGCGTTGTCCATACCGGCAACCTGACTGGCATGCGGGCCTGCGGCGTCATTGAGCACCCGTCCGGCAATCGCCCGGCGCCCATTCTCCGTGAAAGTACGGGCAATATCGCGCACGTCCCCAAGGGATGCGGCGAGGGTGGTTGCCCCCAGGCGGGCGGCTGGAGCGGCGAACGCGGGGAGAAGGCCCCCTGCCACACCCCCGGCCGCAGTTCTCATACCAGGGGAGGCGTCATTCTGGTTGGCGAGTTCCGAGGCCGCCCCGGCACCGGCCCCGCTTGCCATCTGCATACGCGGGGCATCTGTCAGGAAGCGGGAAAGAGCGGGCGCGGCGTTGGACAGGGCCTTGCCCGCCTTAAACGCAGTGTTGAGCATGCCGGCGGGCGTGCCCATTTCTATTGCGCCGGTGCCCGCCGCATGGGCCATCTTCTCTTCATTACTTTCAGGGTTGGGGAGCCCGATAGCGTTCGCAATATCCACGCCCGGGTTACGGAACCGCTCATAGTTGCCCGTAAGGAGGCCGCTCCCGAGGTTGGCAATGTAGTTAGGCAGGCCCGTAACGCCGCCAAGCAGGCCCTCAATACCCGTGCGGGCCGCAAGTCCGGCAGACCGTTTCAGGCCTGTTGCGGGCTGTTGGGCGGCAGAACCGGAAGCCCCTACGTGCTGTTGCACGACCTTCAAAATAGTGTCGTTGGGCGTGCCGTCAGGGAACTGAATTGTGTCCCCGTTGGGGAGGTCAACAGTCGTCATTTATTTCTCCACGAGATTCCTTGTTGCAGGGTCGTAGCGGTAATGGCGCCCGCCGGAAGGAGCGGCGGCGGGATTGGCGTTAGCCGGAGCGGGGGGAACTACGGAAGGAAGTGTTTTTTTGTGGGCATCCCACGCCCGCATAGCCGCGTACCGATCACCGCCATTCTTACGCATCTGATCAATCAGGAACATATCTTTCTCTTTCCCGCGGGTAGCGATGTTAAACATATACTGCGCCATCCACATATTGCCTTCGGGGGAGTTATTAATGCCGGCGAACGTTTTCTTGGCACGCTCGGCGTCGCCTTCTGTCTGTACGCCTTTCTGCTCCAGAAGAACGTTCAATACGTTTTTGTTAATCAAATATTGAAGGGCGTCCGAATCCCGTACATCGTTCGCACCGATAAGGTTCCCCGAAAATCCTATCCTGTGCAAGAACTGGTTAGTCATGTCGATTTTATCCTGCAGCGGACCGGATTTTATATTCGCAAGTAAAGATTTCAGCGTTTCAACATTTGTTATCATTTCGTCTTTCGCGGCCACGTCATCGTTAAGACTGTTGTAATAAACAGCGGCTTCTTCCGCCAGTTTCTGATTGAACAGGTGGCCCGGCGATGCCTTCTTCCTCTCTAAATCCACCTTTGCCCTATCAAGGTCATTTTTTTCCTGCTGTTGCTGGAGGCCGATAATGCGCCCGGCCGCCGCGCCCAAATCACCGGGCATAGACGCAGCCGCCATAAGATTAGGCGAGACGCCGCCCGATCCGCCGCTGTACGGTGTGCCGGTTCCGCCCTGTGCCTGCTGGCCCCCGCGATAGTCCACAGACCTATAGCCGGCCGGAACGGTTTTCAGGCCAACGGCCATGTCGAACTCATCTGCCGGAACATATTTGTACGACCCCTCATTGACGGTAATAGCCCTCATCAGGTTTTTCATCGTTTGCGGGTCATTGAGATTAAGCGGCTGGTTGGGGTCAACTCCCATCATGGCCGCCGTGTCCTTGATAAGGGCGGAAGTGTCGTTCTCGTTGGCCGGGCTCCAGCGGGAGATGATAGCGGCCACTGTCGGATTTTTTGCATAGGCGGGAGAAAGGAGGTTAGCGCGCATGCCTTTGAGCCCGTCCAGTATGGTCGGGTACACGCGCACCTGCTCGCCGAAGTTCCCCACGTTGCCGGGGTTGTTGGTCATGGCGGCCTTGTCGAGCGGCGCGCCGTCAGGGCCCGCGGGGCGCTGGCTTTTAGGCGGAAGCGTGCTTGCGGGCATTGCCGGTCCGTCAGGGATACGGGGCATCTTCGTGGGGTCCATATCGACGCCCTGCCCGCTTCCGCCTGTAAGACCGGGAAGCCCCATCAATCTGCCAAACAGATCCCGATCCGCGGCTTCGCGCTGTGCCTTCTGTTGAGCAATGCCCAGTCTCTGCTGGTTAAGCTGAAGATTCCCAAGAGATATTGCGTTCGCAAGTCCCCTGTCTTCTCTGGACGCCTCCCACTGCGCACGGGCTAAAGCGTCCTGCGTGGCCACGCGGTCACGCTGGAAGCCGTACATGCCGGCATTCCCGAGAGCGCCTAAGGCGTCGAGCCCGCCGCGGCCAAGGAGCTGCCCGAAACTTCTTCTACCGTTGTTGTTCGCCAGCATGGACAGGGCTGTTACCCCGGCAAGAAAGCCGGGGTTGTCGGAAACAACATCTGCCATAGATACATTTTTCGGTGCAGGCTGTACGCCGCCCCACATGCCGAGAAGTCCGCCCGGCGTCTGTCCGTTATCGTATGGGTACGCCATTACTTGCCGCCCCCCTTGCCGCCGCTGTCTGTCTCTGTTGTGCTTTCGCCCTGTCCGCCATAGGAGCCGCCAACAAGATTAAGATAGTTTTGCAGGGCGAGCATGTCTTTCTGCTGATTGTAGTTCCAGCGGTCAACGTCAGCGTCAACTTTACTCTGGTTGTAATCGTCGAGGGACGACCCGGCCTGAGCAAGTTGTGCCGCATCAGTGTAGGCCTGATTACTGAGGGATTGGGCAGGCGTAGCCGCGGCAATCTGGGAGTTCACGCCCTGGTTGTACGCGTTAGCGGCATTGCCCGCCGCGCTCACGGCCTGATTGTATGCGTTGGAATACATCTCATTTGCGAGGTTCTGGTCAGCATCCGCAACAGCGTTCGCCTGCGCGCCGGAACCGTACCGCCCTGCCTGAGAAAAATTGCCGTTGATTGTTGCGTTCGCCTTGTCAGCCGCATGACTGTAAAGGCTGTCTATGTACGGGTTCGTGGACTGCGCATACTGGTTGAGCGCGTTCAGCCCCGTATTATTCGCCATAGCCGAGCCGTTCAGTATGTTAGCCATACTGGACGCCGCGTTATCGATATTCGCGTCACCGCCCGTTGCGCGGGCGTTAATCATGTTGCGGGCCGTAGTCGTGTATCCCGATTCATCCGCTACAGTAGAATTAGGGTAGTAATCACCTGCGAGGCCGCCCGACTCATAAAGCCGCGCTGCTTCGGGGAATACGCCTTTGACTTCTACGCCCTGAGAATTTTTGCCCCCGATGAGATAGGGGATCTGTGCACCCCAAGGGGCCGCACTGCTGGTAGTGGTGGATTCTCCACCGCCGCCGCCTTTTCCGCCTCCGCCGCCGCCACCCATGGCGAAACCTCCGTTTATAAATCAAGCCCCGATACCGGGACGGTCATTCTTGTATGTTCTGTCACTATACCGTCAATATTTTGACGCCTGCTGTAGATGTAGCACGAACCGGGCAATCTAGCCACATCCCGCCCCCCTGCCAGATGAGCGACTTTGAGCGCCGGCTCATTCGTTGCGGCCACCGTCCCAAGGACGCGGTCAATCGCGTATTCCCCGTCTTTCCTGGCATAAAGCCATTGCGCGAGCATCCCCACGGTTACAGCTATCTGTAAAGGCATCCCCTCATAACGCCGCACGCCGCAGGGGAGCGTACAGAAGTGCCCCCATGCCGTGCGCCCGCTGACATTGTTAAGGGCAAACATCGCCAGCAGTTCACCGTTCAGCAGAATGAACCACGGCAGGTTGTTACCATTCCGGCACCACCGGATAAAGTCCGGCAAAGAGACTTCCGGCCGGTCATAGAAGAACTTTTCAAGCCGTCCGGAGGCCCTAGCTTTCTCCCAGAAGAAAGCAAGCCCCAGGTTGCTCACGTTATCAATGAACTGATAATCAAGCCCCATCAGAACCACTTCCCAAGATTGTATTTTGCCCGCTCCAGCCATCCGGCATCAGGGCCGGGCATCGTGTTACCGTTGCGGTCATAGTACGTAGGGTTCGTGCCGGGCGGCACAGCTTCCCCCGTATAAGGCATGTACAGCGTCCTGTTCAGGTGCAGGCCGTATTCGGGGTGAAGGCCGGAACGTTCCATGGCCGCCTTGTCTTCCGGCGTCATTTGTGCGGCGCCTTCAGCGGCCTGTTGTGTCGTCCCCTGCCGCTGATACTGTGGGTCGGGGACGCTTACACTCATATACGCCGGCGTCCCCTGTCCCATGAAATAGAGAAGACCCCCGAGGCCCGCAAGGTCAACGGGTGGGTCATTGGGGACGGATACGGCCGGAGCCTGCACACGGGGAATTGCGCCACCAGCCCCAGCGGCCGCTGTCGTTTTGCCCGCCGGAGATTTGTAAAGTCCGCCAAACTGCGGCGTGTTATTTCTGGAAAAGGAGGAATTGGCCATTAGAAGAGACCTCCAAGAAGACCGTTAAGCGCGCCCATGCCGGCGCCTACAGCGGCGCCCGTGGGGCCGAAGAGAGAACCAACAGCGCCACCCATACCGGCGTTGCCAAGCACCTGGCTTTGGCCGGACGTGAGCCTGCCGTTCCCGTTCATCATACCGAGAAGCCCGCCGAGGCTCCCCACCGTGCCCATAACACCGTTCAGGCCGCTGCCCTGCTGTGTGGCCATACCGGGCGCCTGCATCTGCTGAAATCCGGCGCCTCCGCCCTGCTGAGTAACAGGCGGCGTAACTGTCCCAGCGGGACGGGAATACTGTCCCGTAGTTGCCGCCCCAATTTGGCCCTGCTGAAGGCCATTCTGCCTGAGAAAGGGGTTGTTGTACTGCGTCATCATTTTTCTGCCTCCTCTAACTTCCGAAAATCAGCCATACCCACGAGCCCGTACCCGAGCCCGTAAGCGTAAAAGTCATTTCCCCACGGGTCATAGAGGAAAGGTACCATGTCATGCCCGCCGCGTCCGCGTTGAGCGGAACGAGCAGGGCTACACGGCCGGCACGGCACCGCGGATCCCTGACAGTCTTATCACCGGCTCCAGACGTGAAAGTGCCCGTATTGAGTGTTTCGCCAGCGATAGCCCCGTTAACCGCAAGGGCTAAAGCGGTCATCTGTTCGGGTGTAGCTTTTGGGAAAATCGCAACCTGCCGCGCCATTACATGCCCCCTTCAGGCTCTATAAGAGCCTCTACACCGTGAGCGTCACGCCATGCCGTACCGCCGCCCGGTATAACAACACGGGCTGACAGATAGTTTGTGCTGATATGCTGGTAGCATACGCCATCCCTGCTTTGAGACCGAAGCGGCCCGTATTTCGGCTGTTCCAGCTGTCTCGTTCTGTATATGGGAAGCGCTTTTGCGTCTCCACGGTCAACAAGCGGACGCAGGCCGTGCACCATCATCCGGTCGCCGCCGATTTCCTGCGTCTCTATGACAGCCTCTAGCGGCTTCCCGTTCAGCACGCCCATGTACCCTTCGGAATCGAAACAGCCCATCAGGGAACGGCCGGTCATGAATGCAGGCACATCCAGAGAGCCAAAGGGGAGCGTATCCAGTGTGCCGTACTTATCGAGGTCATCTAGCGTTTCGCCGCGGGCGTAATCACCAAAAAGCGTTTGCACGGAAAGAACGCCGTAAGACCACTTATCGAGGTCGTAGGAATAGATAAGTACTCTGTCCAGTACGCCGGCTCCCGCCACTTTGGAGGGGAAAGCCCAGATGCAGATACGGTTTACGGGGTCATGCCATCCGACGATTTCAGAAATCCGTGTATGTTCAACCTGCGAGAAGAACCAGGTATCAATGCGCTCAATCCCGAGGGCCTTTGTTGAAGTCCCGTCCGTGATGTACCAGCCGTCATCGGAAAGGTAGATGCACCCTATCCCGAAATTGACGGGGCTTTTGGGTGCAAGCAGGCCGCGCACAGCGTCAATCTGTTTAAAGTTGAAGACGTAAGGCGGCCCCACGTAGGCCATGCGCTGAACGGCCCGCTCAAGGAACACGATGCCGTCAGTCTGCCCCACGGCGCCCATGACGGCCATAACGCGGCCGCCTTCGGGAAAATGCTGATAATCTGACTGTTTGGCGGCGGCGTCATCCGTACCCGGCTCAGGCCACGTGTCGGGGTCATCCATAGCCGACCATCGGATGCGCTGCCGGTTGCCCGTCAGATCCCCGAGAACAAGGAACTCCTTCACAATCGCCATGCATTGGGCTGTTGGTGCGCTCGAGACAGCGGAAAAATCACCGAACCCGCCCGAGACGGTGGACTTATATAAGCTCGTACCGTACAGCATATATAGAGACGGCCCCCAGTTGGCGAAAACGCGGTTGGTGCTGACTGTCTCGTCTGTGAGCTTGGCAACCCATTCCCCGCCCTGCAGGGCGTACACGGGGCCGGAGGAAGAAGCGGCGAGCGTGAGCAGATCGCCGTTGACATCGCGGAGCGTGCAGGCCGCGAGGCACCGCCCGCCCGGCAGCTGGGGAAAAGAGAGGCGGGACACACCCGGCATATACCTGTAGCCGCGCTTGCCCGGGATGACATTGCGGGCTTCCGGCGCCTGCTGACCATTGAGCAGTACATCGTCCGGCTCCCACGCTCCGAATTGCAGAAGAACCTTTTTAGCCTGATTACTCACTCAATGTCCCCCCCCGTCTGCTGCGAAAATGTACCGGTGCGCACCCATACGCCGTTGGGGCGCTCATCTTCCGTCCACACGCCCGTAACGCGGTCTTCCGGGGACCATGCCCAGCCGCGAAATGTAAAGCGCAGCTGCTGCCCCGTTCCCCAGTCATCAGGGCAAGCAAAAAAGCGCACTCTGATATAACTGAAGGTTTCACCGCTTGTGGCTCCAGCTGTACCCGCATACACGATGCCGCGCCTGTAGGTGAGGTTGCCGCCCGACAGAATGGCACAGGGGGAAACGGCATCGCCGGGTACCCACGCCCTGCGGGTGAAGAACCCGCCGCCCGTCTGTGCATGTCCTTCAGGGGCATACCGCCTTGCGCGGACAAGCCTTTCACTTTCCCCCGGCACGGCATTGAATACGGCGTCATCTCCGGCGATATAAGGGTCGTCCAGAGAGACGGTTCCCATGCCGTCTATGTCCGCGCCGAAATGGCGGTCAAAATCGTCAAGGGTGAAGTCGCGCATTAGTCTATGGTGAGCTTCAAATCACCGGCATGCACGATAATTGTGTCGTTCGCGGACAGCTCTTTGGCTGTAGACAGGGAGCCGTACCACACGAGGTTGCCGCCCGTAGCGGCGTCATACACGCCCCACGCGACCACGGTTCCCCATCCTGCCGTTGCCGTTGGGAATTCAATTGCGGCGGCGTTGGTCATGCTGGAAGGGTCGCCGGATACCGGCGCCGCAAACGTAATCGCCTGTCTGGCATACGCGCCGCCGGTTACTTCGGTGCCGTCCGTGCTGTCAGTAGGCAGTGCCGTTAGCACACCGAGGTAATACGTCTTGGCACTCTTGACCAACCCGAGTACATACGTTTCCCCGTAATTCGTTAGGCTCATTCTAGACCCTCCTCATGGGCCGCATGTTAATATCCTTAGGATAGCGCGCCTGCGTCTCCTGCTGGCTGATGTCCGCCACGGCCTGCTTATAATACTGTGCCCACATGTCCACGGGGACGCTCCCGCGGGTGAAAACGGCGGATTCGACGAGTGAGCCGTAGAGGTACAGGTCAGGATGCCGCAGCAGAATCTCGTTGTCGGGCTGTTCATCCCCGAGCGGGGGGATTTCCGCGTAGTAGGTCAGCTGGAGCTTGCCCGCCTGGTCAGGTGTTGGCAAAATGAACAGGTCATTGGCTTCAATGGTGAAGCAGTACGGGCGCCCCGTCTTCTCCAGCAGAAGCGCGTATTCATCAGGGGACGCGTACCACAGATTGACGCTTCCGTTCCCGTCAGAAGGCGTCCAGACAATATCCCGCATTTCAAGGAAAACGTCCCATTGTCCGGGCACCCGTTTCATCGGGAGGGGCATTTGGCCCTGCCCCTTAGGAAGGGGGGCGTGCGCCCTGTGTTCCATCGCGCGCAGGCGCAGGGTTCTGTTGCCGCGCTGTTCCCACATACGGATAAAAACAGGGATACGCTCTGTGAGGTCTTCACGCCCCAGGTAGTCGGCTATCGCGGCTTTCAGCCCGTCATAAGTCGTGAGGTCAGCCATTACACCACCTCATTTGTGGTGCGGAACACCCGGTTCACCGGGTCATTCAGGAACTTCCGCATGTCGTCAGGGTCGCCGAGGATGTCCAGCCCCTGCGCTTTGGCAATGTCCACGGCGGCTACGGGGATGCTCGCCACCTTGCGGAAGGTGGGCGCAAGCCGGAAGCCCTTAAAGCGGTCACGGTCACGGGCCGCCCTGTTCAGGCGCAGAATGTCCGTTACGTCCTGTTCGCGGAAGAGACGGAAATCATCCGTCACATAGTCCGTGATACCGTCTGCCGTCTGGCTGTATGGTGTTCCGGCCGTTCCCTGCTGAAGATTGACGCTCATATGCACCTCAGAAGAGGGCCCACCCCGCAGGGCAGGCCCCTCAAAAACTAGGCAGATTTCAGGTCAGCGAGCATACCGGAAGAGGCCTCATTGCGGGCCTCAAGGGTAGCTTCGGCCACGATAAAGCCCTTTTCAGAATCGCCGGTCACGGCGAGGCGCTGTTCCTGGAACGGGCGCAGGTACGCCACTTTCCAATATTCGGGGTCGAGAACGAAGGCGCAAGCCTTCGAGTAGGTCACATATGCCTGAACCCTGTTCGGCACGAGCTTCAGGGATCCGAAGTCGGACACGTACACGTCAATAACGGCCGTGGCCTTCTTCATTTCCGCTTTTTCCATCTTGGTGCTTCCGCCGGTCAGCACCTCAGACATTTTTACGCGAAGGTCCGGAGCCATCATGATTGTGTTCGGGTTGCCGCCGGCGTTGTAAATGCTGGTGAGCAGGGCTTTCAGCATGGCTTCAGTCGGCACACGGGCCGTTCCTGCCGCGCAGGCGGCGGAAGAAGTAGCGGCCGTGCCGGAAGTGCCGCCCGCAAAGTTGGTGGTGAGCCAGCAGGGGAGGCCCGTCATCAGCCTGCCGCTTGTGTTTTCGCCGGCCGCGAGCTGATTGCTCAGCAGGGCAAACTCGAGATCCTTTTTAAGTTCTTTCATCCGAAGGGCCATCTGGTGGGTGTACTGCTTGGTCACACCGTTCTGCACGACGGCCTGCGCAGTGCCGGATACGCTCACGGCCTTCATCAGGATCTGAGTCTTGTTGCTCAGCTCCGTTGTGTTGGAGCCGGCGAAAGTCGTAACGTCAATGCCTTCTTTCTGGGCGTTGGAGCCGGGGGCCGTCAGGGCGTCCGTCTGCCACTCGTGCAGGGTCTGGGACGCCGTAGTACGGCCGCACATCGTCAGGAAAGGCGTGTCCGTAGGGGACACATCGAAAATCAGTTTGGAAAGATCGCGGGGTTTGCCGTTGACGTTGGCATCCTTAACCTGTCCGCTAACTACAGCCATATGTTTTATCCTCCTCTAGTCCATAGCCGCGAGAGCGGCCGCAAGTGCATCTGTGCTGTTTGGGTTTTTACGGAAATGGGCGAACGCCTGCTTCTGAACAGAAACAGTGCCATCATTCACCCCGGAAGGGGCCTGTACCTTTGGGGCGTCCGCAACTTTCTGTGCGGCGGCGGCGCGGGCTTTAGCCATCCTGTCGTAAAGCATGGCCTTTGTGACAAGCTCAAGCTCGTACCCCTTAGACAGGCTGTTGATAGCTTTGTCCGGAACGCCCGCATCCTTCATATACTGGTAAACTTCAGCCGTATACTTCTTGCCGTCGTAGCCGTCCCCGATAAGGGCTCGGATTTTTGGCTCAACGGTCTGATATTCGGCTGAAAGGTTCTGCTGGTACTCCTGCGCCCTTTTGGCTTCTACAGCCTGCGCCGTCTGCCGGATACGGGCGCCGAGCGCCTGCACAGCGTCCGTGCGCTTCTGTATTTCCCGTGCCATGCGGATATACTCAGACGGGTTCTGTTCGCTAAGTGCCTGCCAGTCGATACCGGCATACTCAGCTTTTGCCAGCTCATCTATGAGCTGATTTGCCTGCCCGAGAAGTGCCGCCGCGGCGTTAATCTGGTTGTCACGGTCCGCACGCTCGGCAAGGACGGTTTGCCTCTCCTGCGCTATAGCCTGTGCATGGGCTTCCGCCATGGCATGCACGGCCGAACGGGCTTCGGGTGCAAGCCCGCCCCAGGTATCAGCGTTGAACCCCTCCGGCATGGGGACTTCGGCCGGCTCAGTCGGGGCGGCCGGCTGTCCCTGCCCTTCTCCTTCCCCGTTCTGCCCGGCGTCATCGGGCTGTTCGCCCGGCTTAGGGGAGTCCTCCTCTCCGGAGGTATCTCCGGCGGGGTTATCATCCTTATTCAGTGCAGTGACAATATCATCCACGCTGTCAAGCGTGGACGGTTCAGCGGAAGCGGGGGAAGGGGTGTTATCAATGACCGTATCTACGGTCTGATTATCATTCGCCATAACTAACCTCTACATAATTTTTTGATTTTATTCAACATATTGAGGAACACGCTCTCCTTAGTGGAAAAAGCCACATCCTCAAGCGTTTGGAGAAGGCAGGTCTGCACCCTATGGAGCGCCTGAAGGTCACGCCACAGGGCTTCACGTTCCCGGGGGGACTGTTCCCCCTTCCAGCGGGCGCATATGCCGTGCTCCACCTTTTTTACGGCCCCGATAAAAACGGGGCTCGTAAGGATGCGGTATGCCATTTCCGCATCCTCTCTGTCTTTCTGTGTGACGGTCATACGCTCTGCTCCCTGATGTCAGTAAGGCCTGCGCCCTTTCCGCCCTGAAGCAGCTTTGCCATGTCGAGCTGTTTTTCAAGCTGCATTTCCTGAGATTTCAGCGCGGCGTTCGCCTGTACCTTAGCGGCCTGTACAGCCGTGTCAGACTGCATTTTTGTGGCTTTGCCTGAGGCGTCGTTCTGCGCCTGTGCCTGCTTAATCTGCATATCGAGCTGGGCTTTCTGGAGCGCGGTTTGCGCCTTGACCTTCTCCACCTGGACTTTTGCCGCGGTGAGCGGGTCCATGCCTTGGCCGGCCTGCTTCTGAAGGAGTATCTGCTGTTCAGCCCGTTTTGCGTCCTCTTCCGTCCCAAAGAAGCGTTCCGGCGCTTCCAGCCCGGCCGCCTCCACCATCTTATGGCACGTGTAGATGACGTTGCTAAGGCGCACGGGAGACGCCGTACTCAGCTGGGCGATAAAGGACTGCTGAATCTGGAGTATCTGCTGATAGGCGGCGAGCATCTTCTGGCGGCTTCCTGTCCCGAGCCCCACGGCTACGGATATGTCCATATCCGGGTCCCACTTACGCGGATCAAAGTCCATGAAGCGGCCCTTAAGGCGCACCTGCACTGTTTTGTTGTGATAGCGGTGCAGAAGGTTCAGCACGTAGCGGCCAAGCGGCTTAAAGAACATTTCTGCGTAGACGCGCGCTATCATCTCAAGGCGCTGATTGATCGCCTCTTCCATGATAGACGCCCCCGTAGCGGTCTGCTGGAGCGTATCAGCGTCAAGGCTTTGGGTGCGGGACGTCACGCCAGAGCGTCGCTCTACAAGCTGATCCGTGAGCTGGAGGCCCTGCACGGCCTCACCCGCCGAGCTGTTCACCGGAAGCGGGGTGATAGAGGCGCCTCCACGCACACGGTACAGGGCACCGGGCTTACGCGCAAGAAGCGAATCAATATCCGCCCAGCCCGTTTGGGTAGAGCCGTAGTCTACGACGAGTTCACCGGAGTTTGCGTAGCTCAGGGCGTCCAGATACGAGCGCGTCAGGTCTGTACGCAGGTCCTGCACATCGGCAACGAGGTCAGCGAGGCAGAGCCCCACCACCTGATGCGGCATAGGCACGGAGCAGGCGGCAAAGAGGGGAGCGCGGTACAGCGGCCACTCTTCGACTGAAAGGACCTTCGTATCCGAGCCATCGCCCACGTAGACGACTTTAGCCTTTTCAGCCATGCCGTCGCCGTTCAAATCGACGTCCAGCCACGCCTCATACACCTTGAAGCGTCTGTTCTCGATACTTTCAGTCTCGTCAGCGCCGTCAGCGGCGGAGTTGACGCGCTGCCCGAGGCTCTTCTCTTCGGGGTCGTCATCCGCCCCGTAGACGGGAAGCTCTTCTATCACAGCCCGGCTGTAACCCTGCTGCATGAGCTGCGTGGCGGTTCGGATCTCCCAGTGAGCGATAAAGCGGGCATGCTCCACGTCTTCGGCGTCCGAGGACACGATGACATTTTCCGAGGGGACGGGGTCGAGGCGCACGTCATGCGTGACGATCTTTGTCCGGACGGTCACGGTGCAGGCCATGCCGCCAGGCATAGACGGGTCGGGGTACTGCTCCACTTCTGCCATGCCGCCGCGGGCTTCCGTGTCGGCTATCATGGCCTGTGCTTCCTGCACGGAAAGACCGGTGAAGCGTTCCATCGTCTGATGCTCTTCCCGTGGTGCGTGTGCGAGGCACCAGCCTACCCGCTGATAAAGGCCGTCCTTCAGCGTGTCATGTATCAGCCGGAACATGCTACGGCCGAAAACGACTTGATTTACGTAGAGGGTGGCGTCTGCGGCGGCCTGCTCCTGAGCGGGCGTGCGGGGGTCAAAACGGATAATCTCATCGCCACCCGCGAACACGCGCATAAGCCCGGGCATGGCCCACTCAACCGTTTCCATTACGGTACGGTCCACGTAGGTAGAGAGGCAGCGTTTCTCCCGGTCATCGTCCACACTGTAGCCGTAGCCAAGATAGCGCTTTTTGAGTTTCACGCGGTCACTGGAGAGCTGGCCGCCCGGCGCGCCGAGCGCAGAAGTACTCTCCCGGATGATGAGCTTGCGTACTTTTTCTTCAATGTCGGTCAGCATATAGAAAGCCTTGCTCCCTGCCTCAGGGGCTCCATCGCCCCAGTGTCTGTGCGGATGAATCCCACGGCGGCATATCGCATCGCGTCGGCGCCGTGTGAAGTCCAGTCATGCAGCGGCTGCGTCCTGAAGCACTGGTGCACCTCGTCATACTCCCGTTGGTATCCCCAGAGAGCGGAGAGCCCCTGCGAGCACCTATCCTTATCTATGTATGAGCAGGCAAGAACCTGCCGCACGCTCTCTATGCCGTCCATGACGGGGATTTGTGGCGCGGCCGTGAAGCCTATACCCAGCCGGCGGGCCGTCTCAAGGCGGGTCACACCCGTACCCAGCTCCCGCACGGCTATATCGTGGGGGGCTATGTGCTGCCCGTAGCGGTATCCCTTCTTGGCCAGAACCTCCGCGTAGTGCGCCAGCCCCTCTCCGGCGGCCTCGTAGTAGTCAACGAATCGGTACTGTCCGCGGGTGGTGCCGTCGCTCACCCACTGGAAGAACCAAATCGCCGTGGAATCAGCCATACCCAGGTCCCATGCAGTGTGGACAAGCAGTGTCGGATCCACCGGCACCGAGCCGATACGGCCGGCGCTTTCCGCTTCCTGGAGAAGACGGCCATAATACGAGCCCTGCGCCACCAGCAGCGGATTACCCTCCCATACGCAATCGTACTTGTCCGGGTCAGTTTTTTTGCAGTGCTCCATTTCTGCCTTGAGCACATCCGGGAACCACGGGTTATCGCGCCACGTGACCTTCCGGACATATGAGCCGGGCGGCGGCGTGTGCACGATAAAACGCTGCCAGACGGGAGCATGAACCCTGTTCGGGTTGAAGGAAATCCATATCTCCGAGCCCGCCGTGCGCATGGTAGGGATAAGCAAATCAAGCGACCGCTCCGATACCGTCTCGGCTTCTTCGATCCAGCAGTGCGTGAGGCCTTCATACGACTTGATTTTTTCAGGTGACGTCCGGAGGCCGGAAAAGATGAAAAGCGAGCCATTACGGCCGCGTATCTCGCTGTCGGTCGACGTGTAAAAGTCGTCCATTCCTAGGCGCTGTATCTCATCGTCGAGCAGGCGCTTCACGCTGTCCCGGATGCTGTTCTGCACCTCACGGGCGCAGAGACACCGGATAGGACGGCGGCGCCCCTCTATCAGCAGGGCAGACGCGAAGGCACGGCTTTTGCCGCCACCACGGCCACCGTAGAAGACCTTATAGCGGTGCGGGGTAAAAAGCTCCTCGAAGGCTTCAGGGAAGAAGGCGTCCACGCGGTGCACTACTCTGTCGCTGCGCATTTCTTAGGCCTCCCTGCCCGTTTATGCGGCCGGACGAAAGTAACTCTGATAGCCTGTTCGGTCTTTATCGGCTCGCCGTCGGGGCCGGAGCACTCTACGCGGGTAGTCTCTTTGTAGCCTAGACGCGTCTTAAGCAAAAAGATCATCATCCGCACATCGCCGTCCATCGCCATCTGATAGGCAGTCTTGGCTAGGCCCTCTGCGGCTTCCGCCATGCCGGCGTCGAGCTCAGGGGTATAGTACTTGACCAGCGTACCGGTACTTACCCCTATCTGCACGGCTATCTCACGCTGTCTCACGCCGTACTTCGCGAGGGCGCGGACTATCGCCCGCTTCTCGTCTGTAGGGATATGCTCATCTCTCATCTGTCATACATCCTTTTTATGAGGCGGAAGCGCAGGGCGTCCAGCAGTATACCGCCGCTGTTCCCGGCTATCCCGCACAGCCCCACCAGAGCTATGTCAGGCACTTCATCCGCGAGGAGCGAAAAGGCCAGCACGCCGCAGAAGGCTGACACGACTATCTGTGTCAGCAGGTCGAGCCAGCCGAGGACACCCTTCCTCATGACGCGGACGACGCCGCCCACGAGCCCGAAAGTGGCCCCTAGTGCGCAAAGCTTCAGTAGCTCCCACCAGCCGCCGAGGTCGTGCATCACGGGCGCCCCCCTTGCGTCTTCTTAATGTAAGCGTCTTTTGACGCGCTACCGAGACTGGAGCCGAGGTAGTACTGCACCACAGCGCCGAAGGCGGAGGAGAGCGTACCGAGGAGCATAAGGCCGGCGTCCCCGAGCTCAGCCTTTCCACCGTGGAGGACGGCCCAGAGCATGACAAAAAAGCCCACGGTGACTATGCATGCCACTATGGACGTAGCCCAGCTGGCACCGTGGCCGGTCTTGGCCAGCTCTACTTCTCGGTCGCGGGCGCTCATCCTGTCGGTGAGCTCTGCCTGCACCTGGTCCCGCTGCCACTGGAGGAGCTGTGCCTGCTGCTGGATCTCCAGATCCTTTATCTTTACGAGCAGGTCAGGGCTCTGTGCTATCGTCTTCTGGACGGCCGCAGGGTCAGGCTCACACCCGAGCGCCGACGCTATGAGTGAGCCGGCCGCTCCGGCGATAGCGCCCACGGGGCCGCCGAGGACGCTGCCCAGCACTGGCGCCGCCTTGGCTACGGCACGGCCGACGTCTGCCCACGCCATCATAGGAGCTCCCTCGCCGCGAACTCCGCAAGCGTCATGCCAAGGGACGTGTGCGTAGTGTCCGGCATATCCTCTAGCCATGCGAGCGACGGACTGCCTACGTCTCGCTGCTCTCCTCCCACCTGCTGACACCCAAAGAAGCGGCATCCGGACGACGTGCCCAGTCCTCCGCCCGTGTAGTCGAGCCCGCGGTCTGCTCCGCTTATCCACGACGTCGCGGATAAGACGTCAAGGAGCGAGCCGTCATTCACTGCTTCGCCGAGGTGGTTCGCGTGGTCGACGACCCAGTGCCAGCGGGTGAGGGGCCTCGCCCTGGAAAAGATGGTGCCCGTGACATCGAGCGTGGCGCCGCGGTGGGCCCACGCCCCAAAGGTACGGACGTCGAAGCAGGCCCCCACACCCCAGTCATGCACCCAGCATTCCGACATAGACGCGCACACTCCGTCCTGCACTTCCGGGCACCGGCGCCCGCAGCCGATGAAAGCGCAGTGCTCGATGTGTACACGGCCGCGCCGCCTATCCTCATCAGGCCAGTCCCCATTACCGGCGAGGACAGCCTTCTTGCAGCCCAGGAAAACGCACTCCCGGATGACAGCTCGAGCACCATAGATGAGGTCGATCGCTTCGTCCTGCTCATCGAGCGAGACGGCAGCGAGGTCGAAGACGCAGCGCTCGATGAGCGCATCCCCATCTGCCCCGAAGACCTGGACGCAATCACCGCCCAGCCCGGGAGACGGGGAAGTGAAGACGGCTCCCGAGATATGCCTGCTCAGTCCCGCCATCAGCACCCCTCTACCAGCTCGGCGCAGAGCCCAGCTAAAAGCCGCCCTTCCGCGGCACGGCGCCCCAGGTACTCACCGCCCCACCCGTCACGGTCGAGGAGTGCGGCAGAGGCTTTCCGCCAGTCACCGCGGCGCAGGGCCGCGAGAGTGACCGGCGCGCGGCGCTCAGCTCCCTTCACTCCGCACTGATAGACAAGCGAGAAGGCCACAGCCTGCACCTGCCATGGCAGGTCTGCGTAGGGCAGCGTGTGCCGGCCGCGGTCCCACCACGGCACTACCACGTCATCCATGTATCCGCGGTGCTCGGCATCCGTGAGCTCACGCGCCTGCTCTACCGTGAGGGTGAGCGGGTGGTTGCGCAGCACGCGGAGAGCGGCCCCACGCTGGAGGCCTATATATATAATGATAGCATTTAGCGTGCCATCCGACACGCCCCAGCGTCTCAGCTGGCCGACTGTCTGCTGGCCGAGGTCGACACCCACGCCCACAGTGACGCCGGACGCGCCCATCGCCTCGTAGTCAGTCACGGGCTCGCGGCCCGTGTAGTTCGCCGTCCCACCGGACAGGCGGCGGCACGGGATATACCCGCGGCACGTCATCAGCCCCTCGACCGACTGGAGCCACTTGAACACCTTTTTGTACTGAATCGACATATTTGTAACTTTCTGCAAGCGATTTTCTACATTTTTGTAACTTTTTATAGGAAACATGTCAAAAAATTGACACTTGCGCAAGGAAAAAGTTTTTTGAAAAAAAAGCCTTCTACCATGGCAAGAAAAATCATCCTTGCCCACCTGTACGCCACGAGATAAGAGATGGCCCCGCGTGTGCGGGGCCATTCTTTTTACATATGCTTCACGCGATCCGCTTCCTCGGCGCGCTTCGCGTCGTTGAAACGGTCCAATGTGCCGACAAGATAACCCGTAATACGGCGGATGCGCTCGAATTTTACGCCTTTGCCGACAAAACGCATCTTATTTGACATGTGAATACTTTTCATTTTTTTGCCTCCATCAGAAAAAAGCGCTTGTGATAACCGCTGTCCCTATGCTACCGCAAAAGATCAGCGACAAAAGGGCGATAAAGACGTCCCCCAGTGTGGCGTCCTCGATCCACCCTATGAGGCGGTCATGCAGGGCTGCCCTGACAGTCTTATGCTCAGGCATTATCGGCGTCCTTCGCCCACGGAACGCGTTTTATTTGGTATGCAGATACTTTTCATTTTTCAACTCCTTCACGATTTTCAAAAGATGGGAATTGCAGTGCCGGCACATCTTCCGGCACAGCGTCTCCCAGCCACGCTCAGCCTCTGTATCATCCCCGTCGACACTCTCAGGGCCCGACATCCCACAGGAGGGGCAGGCGACAGTGCGCCCGCCCCCGTCAGTATCAGCCAGGTAGACGTCAGGGCACCCGCAGTAGGGGCAGGAGTGCAGAATCACAGCGCGTACTAGTTGTCGGAAAGATCATTACTACCAATCCCGAACGGGATCACAACAAAGGCAATACCCAGTATTGTCGTAAGTAATCCAGTGTTGGCAAAAGCAAGAATCCCGAGCCCGGTCAGGACAGAGGCCCCAAACAGTAATATCTGAAGGATCCCACACGCAGCCAGCGCGACAACACACCAGAGAACCAGACAAAAAACCAAAAAACCAAGAAGAATGTCAAGCATATTAACACCTCCAATGCCAAGAATTATACAACAGCCAAAAAAAACACAAAGGGAAAAAACAAAGGCCGCCATGCCGAGTGAAAGGATCATGACACGTCATCCAGTCTCAGCACCCCGGAATCACGCTCACGCTGAAGGGCGTCCCACGTGCGCGGAGACAGCCAGAGGCATTCTTTCGTCTTTTGATTCTTGAATGTATGGTGCGGGCGCGTCTCCATATGCCATCCGGCCAGCTCATCAGCGTACAGCCTGTTCTCGTATCCAGACAGCACTACATACCCGCTGACCTTTTTGAAGGTGCCAAGCATGGCCTCCTGATCGACGTTAGCGGAATACCGGAAGTTGTACCTGCAGTTGTATGGGGGATCCAGATACCACAGCGTATCGGGGGAGTCGTAGCGCGGGATAAGCTCCAGCGCGTCTTTGTGCTCGATGACCACGGAGCGGAAACGCTCCGCGATCTCCCCCATTTTGTCAACGTGGTTAACAAAAGTCCGCGCGTTCCTCCTGAGATTGGAATTATCCCCCGCAAAGCCCGATCTGCTATCTGATACCGCCATGCGTATGCCGATTCCCATACCCGTCCGGCACACCAGAGCGCGCGCCCTCTCTATGTCATCACCTTCCGGCATGGGGTAGCAGCTATAGTACTCTTCTCTGGCGTACGGCGTCAGCTTCAGCAGCCGGATAAGCTCCGCGGATTTCTCTTTATCGCGCAACACCCTGAAAAAGTTGACTAAATCGCTGTTCAGGTCGTTATACACTTCCAGCTGCGAGGGCTTCTTGTTCAGGAGAACTCCCGCTGCACCCCCGAAAGGCTCTACGTAGATCCGGTGACGGGGAAAAAAAGAAGTCACCCATGAAGAGATTTTCGCTTTTCCCCCCGGATAGATGAGGGCTGTCAGCACTTCTCCTGCCTCCAGTCTCCGCGGCAGAAGCGCCACACGACGCAGAGCAGGTCAAGCGCTTCATCCATGACGCGCGCCTCCCCCTGATTTTTATTCAAAGCCTGACAGAGCTCCCCGTACTCCTCACCGATGACGCCCACGCCCTGGTAGATACCGTCGGAGAAGGCCGGATGCTTCTTCTCCGCTTCACTGACGCGGGCAGAGAGCCGCCTATACATCTCCCTATTCCCGATACCCACTACGCCCAGCTTAGGGGGCTCATCCTTCCGGACGCATCCGGCCTTCTCCTCCATATCCCGGGTCTGCTCCCGTAAAAGCGCTGACTGCCCGTCGATAAGTATATCTTCCATACGCACCTCCCTACATAGTCTTCTGCGGCATGTCGCCGTGGCCGAAGGGGTTCCCCGTAGAGGGGGTATCCTCCACCTTCAGGGACGGGACTGTGCCGTAGTCCACACCGCCAACGCGCTCGCATCCGGACATAGCGGCAGCGCACTCAGCACCACAGGCGGCGTACCCGGCGATGTCTACCCATGAATCCGCATGGCGCGGGTTGCCCTCTATACGGGCGAGCTTCAGGATGATCATCATGGCGGCCACATCCGCGGTGGATATATCGCTCCCCGTGTAGCGGCTCCAGAGGGCCGCTATAAGGGCGAAGCAGTCTTCGGGGTTGCCGTACTCACGGGCCCGATCTGTGAGTACCGCCTTAGCGGCGGCATCGAGACACTCTTTTCTGGTCATATTCTCTCCTTTTGTCTGATTTTTTCGCCGCGGCTCCATGCCGCGTAAAGACTGACGCCAAGGCGGGCAGCCACTTCCGTCCATGGGGAGCCCTCCTGTCTCAGCGAGACAAGCAGAGCCTCCATCTTCTGTGTCCACCGTATCCTGGCTTTTTTCCGCTTCTTCGTCGGAGCAGGCACGGCACCTTCACTCTGGAGGACTTTCCAGCGAGCTTGCGCTGATTTCCTGGAACGGCCGCACAAGGTGCCTATCACGCTCCACGAGTAGCCAGCGCCCACCAGCTGAGCCAGAAGGGCGTCCTTACGCGGCGTCCATCCGTAGGTACGGGGCTTATCTGTACTCTTCGCGCTCATCCCTGTTTCGTCTGTTACTATGTGCATATACCCTCCAGACGCTCAAAATCGCCCCTCTACGGGCTTCACACACATTTTCCGACTAACTAGACAAGGGAACCTAAAAAACTCACTGTGCGGGCCCATACGTCACCGTATCCATATCCGAGGCCTCTCCCGTGGGGGCATATCCGCCAGCACGTCTCAGGCGGGCCCAGCACCGCGGGCATCTGTAGTCTGTAGTGGGGCGCCCGCAGTCGTGACAGCGGCGTGTGGGCTCCTTTTGGCTTCCGCCGTTGCGTATGGACCTTGCCCTCATGCAGACGGCCTGCTGTGACCGGCCAAAGAAGCGGGCGATCTGTGCCGTCTCAGCTCCTACAGACATGAGCCACTGGAGCTTCCTGTCCTCTTCCGCCGTCCATGGCCTACTCATAGCGATCCTCCCGTGCCAGGTACTGCTCTATACAGTCTCTGGCTTCCTGCCATCCACGACATACAGCCACCTCGTAGCCCTGCATCCTCAGGGCCTGCATGACAGCCTTCTGTGCGGGAGATACCCGCCCGCCCTTCTGCCGCTTCATCTCGATGTAGAGGCCGTGCTTCCCGCCTGACGGGCAGGGGAGAAAGATGTCCGGCACACCTGCCAGCACGCCCTCATCACGAAGCCGTGCGCCGGTGATAGAGCTTCTGGCACCGCCATTAGGGATCGCATACATGAGCATGCCCGCGTGCCGCATCCGGAACCACGTGAAGAGAGTCACCTGTTCCTCGTGCTCTGTGGGGGTGGGAGTCTTTCCGGCCCTAGTACTTCCACGACTCATCGTAACCGCCTCCCTGCTGTCTCTGTCCCTGCTGTCCGTCGTGGTGGGCGGAGTCGAGGGACTGCACCCGCTGCGCCTGTACGTACCAGGACACGGCGTCGCGGCCGTCCTTGGTCTGGTACTTACGCGAGAGATACCGGCCCTGCACGAGGACCTGGCTTCCCTTGTGCAGATACTTCAGGACGAAGTCGGCCGTCTTTCCGCTCACAGCCACGGAGTGCCACGTGGTGCGCTCCACCTTCTGGCCTGACTGGTCGCGGTAGCCGTCGTCCGTGGCCACGGAGATGCGGGCGAAGCTGCTCTGTCCGGCGTGCACCTCCTCGGGGTCACGGCCGAGAAGGCCGATGAGGGTGACGGAGTTAAGCGACGCCATGGCTTGCCTCCAGTCTCATATCCTTGCCAGCAAGGACGAGAAGCTGCCCTCCGCCTTCTGCGAGGCGCGAGAAGAGAGAAAGCCCGAGCAGCTCGCGGAAATGGGTCTTGTCCAGGTTCGAGATGAGAATCGTGGGCTTCATGTTCTCGTAACGTCTGTCAATGACGTCAAAAAACATGAAGCGCTCCGCTGGCGTCCCGTACTGCCTCCCTACCTCGTCTATCACGAGAAGCGCCGGCTTCACGAAGTCGGCCATGGCCTGCCGCTCGCTCACAGACCGCGACATGTACGTCTCCTTGATGCGGCGGAAGATGTCCGCCTCTCTGACGTACACGGCAGGGAAGCCACGGCTGATGACGGAACGCACCATGGCGGCGGCCAGGTGTGTTTTCCCCGTCCCTGGGCGTCCGAGGATGCAGAGGCTTCTGCCGGTTTTCATCGTGTCTTCCCATCCGGTCACGGCGTAGCTCATGCATGCGCGGAGGGCCATTTTTTGTTCGTCCTCGTCTGTGCGGAAGTTCTCAAAGCTCCGGTTCGCGAATCTCGGCGGGATACAGGCCTGACCCATGAGCTGCTCAATGCGCCATGCAGCAATCTCGGCGCGGGCGTTGGCTTCTTCGTGGAGATCCTTCTCGAGCTGAATCTCTTTCTCACACTCGGGGCACCGGCTCCAGATTTCTTTGTGCTGGCAGGGGAGGAGGTACGAGATGTACTCTCCGTGCCTCTGACACATAGCCGGACGCATATCCTTTGCCCGGAAAAGGGCTTCCATTTTACGCATTTGCTTTCTCCTTCAACGAGTCAAAAATCGAACCAAAGCCCGAAGACGTGTAATCCTGGTCATGCTCGTCCACGTAGGGCGTTGACCCGTTCTCATCGGGGGCGTAGCTCTTCGCCGGTGCTTTCTCCGGCACGTCGTCCCAGCGTCTGTCCCTGAGCCAGTTGGCCATCATGGGGACGTAGCCGCGCTTCCATCGTCTATCCTCGGCCTTGAAGCGCTCGATGATGTCAGCAAGGGCGTAGGACTCAGGGACGAGGTGCCTGGCCTTGAGCGCGGCGTACTCTCTCCACGCCTTCTCTTTCCCCTGCTGTACAGGCCAGAGAGAAAAGACGTAGCAGAACTCCTTCCACGCAGGGTTGCCGTGAGTGAGGTCCGGCTTCACGTCTTGTGCCGGGTCTTCGGCCTGGGGTTCTTCCCCGGTCTTAGGGGTTTCTTCTTTTGGGGAAGAAGTTTTGGGAGAAGGTGCTTCACCCACACCCGTTTCCCCCTGGGGGGATAAGGGGGGTGTATTTATATTATCTTCTCTTATCTT
>ERZ1034791.27-NODE-27-length-39950-cov-25.533751_pt1 | contig 39950 bp, 25 predicted proteins | sample MGYA00520649_ERZ1034791 | MGnify/ENA primary metagenome ERZ1034791 (study PRJEB33766, sample SAMN09781683) | gut metagenome | biome: gut microbiome | host: Homo sapiens | place: Madagascar | study: EMG produced TPA metagenomics assembly of the PRJNA485056 data set... | reverse complement strand
GCGATGAATATCAATAAGAAGGTAGCAGCTGAATATCTAAGGTGCGACTGGCACATCATCATGAGATAAAAGTACATACCACATGCTAAGCGTTGTGTTGATGCATTTCATGTGGTTACATGGGCTATGGAGGCTTTAGGTGAACTTTGTAAAGAAGCTTGGAGAGACGCTTACTCAAGCTATAAAGACAAAGCTAAAGAGACCAAGCGTAAGAAAGGTAAACCTAAAAAGTCTGATACTGCTTCTAAAAAGCTAAATGAAGCTAAACAGGAAGCTACAGACATCAAAACCTCTACCTATACTCTTGGTAAGGCTCCTGAGAACCTTACTTCTAACCAGGCAGCCAGACTTGAAATAATTGCTAATACCAATCCAAGACTGTTCCGTGGTTATAAGTTAAAAGAACAACTAAGACTTGCTTTAAAGTATCCTGACTTAAAAGAAGCAAAAGCTGAGCTTAAATCTTTCTTTTGGAGAGCTACTCACAGCAGAATTCAAGTTTTCAAAGAGCTTGCCTATAAAATTAGGCGACATGAGAAACATATTCTCAATACCATAGAGACTCAACTGAGCAATGCTAGAGTTGAGGCTATAAACAACAAGATTAAGTTGTTTTTACGTAAAGCTTATGGCTTTAGAAACATCCAAAATATGCTCGATATGATCTTACTTGGATGCTCAAAAATTTTAATTCCGCTTCCTAACCGAGGTGGTAAGGGGGCTGAAAGTAGCTTAGATTAAGGCTCTAACGTGTTCTACTTTCAATTATCTACCCATAAATATGCACGAAGAGCCTTTTTTTATCTCAGTATGGTCTTGGGAATGTTACTACCAGTGTATGTGTTATTTCAGACCATTAACTTTATTTTTAATTGTTTCATAGAGATATTCTGCAACATATTTTGAACCTTTATAATTAAAGTGATTAAAATCCTTATAAAGGACATCATCACCAACTTTGCCAAAACAGATATTCTCTTTACAAAATAAAGGGTCCAAATCTACAACAGTAACATTACTATATTCTTTAGCAATATTCTTTATTGTATTGTCATCCATTTCTCTATTAGACAATGTCTTTTGTCGGTTATAGGTGCACGTAAAATTTTTTGTAATGGTAAATTTTCGTTCATTTATGCATTTATTAGGATCAAAAGGTAATACTGGATTGTCCAAAACAATCACAACTTCTTTATCTCTAAGAATATCTAAAGATCTTCTTACACCAGAAGCTAATATCTTTTGACGATCCTTTTCGGTAGGATTTTGTAGATCCGCAAATTTACCTAAAGATAAATTAGCAAGAATTACTACTTTTATATTACTATGAGTTTTTACATATTTATATGCATCTGCAATTCTCTTATACCAATTTGAAGTATTTTTATCTGTCTGCATATACAAAAAAGGACTTTGACTTCCCATTGGAAAAAGTGCGATCGAGTTTTTATCGGCTTGAGCTTTTTTTGCAAGTCCATAAAAAAGATGAGCTGCATGCGAACTTCCAATGAGTGCTATATTGTTACTTCCCTCTTTCGATTGAAAAGCACAAGTTGTAGGAAGATCATTATCATTCCAATGAGGAAACTTCTTTTTACAATTGGCTACATATTGGTCATAAATACTGTGGAATTTATACGGACCAGTAGATTTAGTTTTTATCTCTGATTCTTCAACTGAATTTATATTTGGATATCTATTAGGATAACCTTCAGATGCTACAATTTTTATTCCACAGCCTCCTAAAATGAGTAATGAGACAAAAAGCCCCAAAGCTTTAGTTTTAGAGTAATTACCATATCTTAATGGAGGTTCAATGACAAAATAAGTAATAATAGAAAGAATTAAAGCAATAACAACAGCAACTAGTCTTATCCACACTGCAGGAACCTGACCTTCACAAATGTAGGCTAATGATAGTAATGGCCAGTGCCATAGGTACAATGGATAACTGATAAGACCTAAAAACACCATTACTCTATTAGAGAGAATGTATTTGTTTATTACTGCTGTTTTGCCGGCTCCAATAATCATTAGAGCACCAAATACTGGAATTAAAGCTTTTGTTCCTGGAAATTTAACATCATTATTGATTGTTAAAATTCCGTAAATGATAGTTATTAGTCCAAGTATTGAGAATATATTGTTTAAAACATGTTGAGACAAGCGCCGTCTATTATTTCTAAAAATAATTATAGAAATATAGTGCGTAATAACAGGCTTAATTTGAACAATTTGTTCTTTATGATAGTTAATATAGTAAGATAAAACTGCACCACTACTTAGTTCCCAAAATCTGCACCATGGAAGATAGAAGGATGCTGTTTGATTATTATGTTTTATACCATTTTTGTTTAAGGTAAATGACACAACAGTAAATATGGTTAAACAGAAGATGAAATTTAAATTAGTCTTATATACCAACCACAAGAGTATAGGAAAAATTAAATAGAACTGCTCTTCGACTCCTAGCGACCACAAATGTAATAAGGGCTTTGCATTAGATGCAGCATTGAAGTAATCACCTGATTCTTTGTAGAGCATAAAGTTATTGATATAAGTCGCACCACCTAGAGTATGCTTACCTAGCAACTTATACTCTTCTGGTAATAATACAAACCAACCTAAGATTAAAGTAGTAATTAAAGTAGCAATTAATGCCGGAAAGATACGTCTTACACGTCTAATGTAGAAATCAACAATGTTGACTCTACCAGGGGCATCAGCATTAAAGAGATTTCTATAAAGAATAGATGAAATTAAGAAGCCAGAGATGACAAAAAAAATATCAACACCGACGAATCCGCCCTTAAGATTATTAGGAAAGGCATGGAAGATAACAACTGCAAGGCAAGCTATGGCTCTTAAGCCATCAATATCGGGGCGATACCCCCCTATTTTGTTATTTATATTCATAATAATATATTAACTAAAACTTAGTCACTTAACATAATAAATTACTAACACAGATTTGCAGTACAAATATGATGTTGAATATTGTAATTTTTCAGCTCATATTTCCCAAACTTATACCTTTTTTATTTGTCAATAAGCAATACTTCCACGTTCTTGAATTTACCTGATATTCCCATGTAGTATTTGTCCAGCAATTTTATAGGACAAAATAAATAAAGATCTGAAGGAGTATCCTTTCTCTCTTTGTAATACTGAACATGCAATTGTTTAGGTAAAGGATCAGACGATTCAATCATAATTGTTGATTGTTTAGTTGGAAAATGATACTTATAAAAAACTTTTGTAATATTAAATTTACTTTTATTGATAAATGGCAATTCATGACCTGTTTTCATAATTGAATAATCATAAATTACAGGAACAGGAGTTATATTCTGCACTCTAAACCAGTCTGCCTGAGCTGATGAATGAAACATATCAAACGCATCAGTACTTTTGAATAGCTTGATAAAATAATAATTTGGAATTTCAACCTCTGCAGAATTACCATTAAGTGTCTTCTCATATGTAATTTCTAAATTTCTAATGTTTCCTTGAATGTAAGCACTCTTATATGAAACATACATGCAGATAAAAGAAATAACAAACAATACTTGATAAAAAAAAACTGTGCCAAAGAAGCCAAACTTAACAATATTAGACTTTACATCAACATTGAGTGCAACTGCAACAGCTAATAACAAAAAGAAAAAAATTCCTGAATATGCTCTTGGTGCAATACTATTTCCTGGAGCAGCAACCATTACTAAAATAGCTAAAACTGACGAAGAAAAGAAAAACAAAGAAACTATCAATAAGTTATAGCTCTTATTTATGATTAAAATAAAAAGTTGAATTACATAGAAGATAAGAGCAAATTTCAAAAACACAAAATAATCAAGCATTCTATTAAGATGATTTTCCACCTTTTGAAATAAGGTCAAATTAACCCAATCATCAAATGCTCCGCAGTGTAATCTAGCATAATTACCAGGAGATAAAAGAAGGATTAAAGCACCAGCTACTACGCCACAAAATGCGATAACAAATAACCTATTATTGAATTTGATTTTTTTCCACTTAAAATAACCAACGATTGATATCAAAACATAAATCAAGGTTAAACACGCATTTTCATTTGTGCAACCAGAAATTAGAGACAACATAAATATGTAAGGAAGATGATGTGTTTTGTCGTCTGATTTATGCTTTAACAACACATATAAAAGCCATGCAACAAATGTAGTCGTAACCAAATAGCTACTTGCGCCTACAACCCAAAAGTTAATCTGGCCTAAATTAGGATTAGAAACCCAATATATAGAAGCTAATATTAATAGTTTAGATGCTGTTACTTTTGAATCAAAAAGAGTACATCCAATAGCCACAATAAAAAAGATAAGAGCCGAGGATATGAAAGAAATTATTATTGAAACAATAAGTTGAGAAAAATGAAAAGTTAGTATTACTGGTGAAACAAAGTCAGCAACCACTCTTCCGGACCATCCAATATAGTGTCTAAAGTGTTTTGCGAGATCAAATCCCATTTGAGCATAGGAATAATCATCAGAGTGCATTGGGGTATTTAGTTCAATTAAGAAGAAAAAAAGAAAGATTGAGATTAAACTACAAAGAACTTTAACATCTATACTTCCGATATAATTACAGAAGCAGTTACCCCCCCCCGATGACATTAATCTTTTTATTCTAGAATACATTCTGCTTATTCTCCTATATAACTATAAAACTGATACTGAGCAGTTAAATTCATTACTACTTTTATACACTGAAACTTAATTTGAATCATAATATTTTGTAAAGGTTATTATTTCAAGCAAAACTTTCATGCCGGTATCTTGATAAACAATATATCAAACATCATTTTAGTCCCATATTTTATAAATTATGTCCCTGAATATATGCTTTTATGCTAATATCAGCATAAGAGAGGTTATAAAAAATGAAAAAAAGAGACGTAGTTGCTTTGATTAGATATCACGCAGAGCACAATGAACCTGGTTTTAAAGCTGCTGCCTATACAGTTGCTAATTGTTTTGAAGAAATGGGAGACCATGAACTTGCTCATTATGTTATGTCCTTAGTAACTGATCCTAACGCTTTCGTTCCTCAATCAGGATTTAATGACATTACTGATACCATTGAAGATATAAAATACCTTCAAAAGATATCTACTTCTGAGAATCAACCTCTACTTCTACCTCAAGTCATTACTGACGACATCATAGGTGTCGCTAATGCAATAAAAAGAGAATTAGGTATATGTAAATTTCTGTTTCAGGGAAAGCCAGGAACCGGTAAAACAGAAGCTGTAAAGCAACTAGGAAGGATGCTGAAAAAAGACGTTTATTCAGTTGATTTCACCCAAATAATTGATAGTAAGTTAGGTCAGACTTCTAAAAATTTATCTGAACTATTCAAAGAAATCACAGCCATAAACACCTGTAACAAATGCATTATCTTATTTGACGAGATAGATGCACTTGCTCTTGATAGAACCAATTCAAACGACCTAAGAGAAATGGGCAGAGTAACATCTACTCTTCTAAAATACCTTGATAGTTTACCTAAAGATATCGTTATCATTGCAACTACCAATTTATACGAGCATTTTGACAAAGCTCTCACTAGAAGATTTGATGCAGTGATTAACTTCGACAGGTATACGCAAAGTGATCTATTAGAAATAGGAGAATCTATTCTCAATCGATATTTAGACAAAGTAAAAATCTGTAAGAAGAACAGTCGCCTGTTCAAAAAGATCATGACAAGTTTTAAGAAAATCCCCTACCCAGGAGAATTGTCAAACATCATTAAGACTTCAGTTGCTTTTAGCGATCCACATGATCCTGAGGATTATTTACGCAGGTTGTATCACGTTGTAACAGACAATGTAATTTATGATCTTAGACAATTGCAAGATCTTAAATTCACCATAAGAGAAATTGCAGTTCTCATTAACAAATCTAAAAGCGTTGTTGATAGAGAACTAAAAGAGATTACTAACGATGAATAATCTTTTACTACTAAAAGGAAAATTAGAGCACAGAGCATTTAGTCCAAAAGCTTTTGGTCCAGAAAAATTACCTATAGGACAAAGAGTTTGCTCTTCACACATCACAAAGCTTGTTTCACAGCTTATTGATATAAAGAACTACTTTACAGAAAACAATATTCTTCCAGGCGCTTTAATTAGTGTCCACTACAAAGAAGTAATAGCTAAATCTAACAGATTAAGAATATTGCTAAAAGACAATAATTCAACGTCTAAGAATATTAGAGGAGCTAAATTTGAGACTATTGAAAATGACAAAAAACAATTAAAGAAAGCTCACGTCTTTATTTACTTTGTAAGTATAAAAGCAATCAATAAAACCATAGATACACTCAATAAAGTTGTCGATATATTGAATGAACTGTTCAATGGAGAAATAAATAGCGATACAGCAAATAGAGTATGTGATCCTAAACAAGGAGATTTTTATATTAAGGGTATTTCTAAAAGTAACTTTATGAAGGTACTTTTAGATTGCTGTTATACAAGATGCTTTGATATTGATTTTGAAAAAGTAGACACTGAAAAAAAATCAATAGTAACTTTATATGATACTGGAAAAGATACTATTCAATTGTTAAATGCGATAGGGATACATATTTATCCAGACAAATTATTAGATCCTTTCACAATTCTTTTATCACATGAAGAATTGTCAATTCTTAATGAAAAAGTGCCATACCTGATATCAATGTCAGTTCAGGATCTGACGAAATTTTCTTTAGATGCTTTCTTAGATCAGGAAATAGTACAAAACTCATACAACACACTCATAAAAGATCCTACTGACGAACCAACAGTAGGTGTTATTGATACTCTTTTTGATGAAAATGTCTACTTTTCTAAATGGGTTGAATACCACAACTATCTAAATCAAGGTATCCCTATTCAGAATAAAGATTACCAACACGGTACAGCAGTTACCTCTATCATTGTTGATGGAGTAAGAGGAAATCCTACACTTGATGATAAATGTGGTAACTTTAAAGTAAGACATTTTGGTGTTGCAACAGCAAGCTCATTTAGTTCTTTTGAAATTATAAAAAAAATCAGAGAAATTGTTATGTCTAACTTAGACATAAAAGTATGGAATTTATCATTAGGTTCAAAAAACGAAATTGACGAAAATTCGATATCTTTAGAGGCTTACGAGCTAGATAAAATTCAAAATGAATATGACGTCATATTTATTATTGCAGGAACAAATAAAAGCAAAGATTCTTTTGATAAATTCAATTTTAAAATTGGAGCTCCTGCTGATTCACTAAATTCTATAACAGTAAATTCTGTATCTTTTGATAACCAGGTTGCTTCATACTCAAGATGTGGACCAGTCCTTTCTTTTTATAATAAACCAGATGTAAGCTATTACGGAGGAGATGGTTGTACAGCCTCTAGTAAGATCAGTGTTTGCTCTGATTCTCTTGGTCAGAAATTTGTTTCAGGAACTTCTTTTTCTGCCCCATGGGTAACTCGTAAAATAGCCTTTTTGATTTACAAGCTCGGTTTATCAAGAGAAGTTGCAAAAGCTTTAATCATTGATGCAGCAAGGACAAACTCACTCAACACACCTATTAGCAATTCGTTAGGTTACGGAATTGTTCCTATTGACATCAATGATATTATTTCCTCAAAAGATGATGAAATTAAATTTGTACTTACGGGTACAACTCAAAATCAAGTGACTTATACGTACAATTTACCTGTACCTGTCGTTGATAAGAAACATCCCTATAAAGCAAGAGCTACTTTAGTTTATTTCACCCAATGTGATAGAGCTCAAGGCGTTGACTATCCTTGTTGTGAAATAGAGTTTAAATTTGGTAGATTTAATCCAAAAAATTCAATTGGCAAACCAGAAATTATAGATATAAAAAACAATCTACAATATGAAGAAGGTTTTCATGTTATACATGAAGAAGATGCAAGGAAACTCTACAGAAAATGGGATAACGTTAAGTACGTATGCTCAAAACAAACAAACAGATCGGAAAAATCTTATGGCGATGGAACTTTTGGAATTCAACTCTCTTTAATAAAAAGAGAGAATTCACTTGATAAGTCTGGTGTAAATTTCGGTTTAGTCATTACCCTTAAAGAAATAAAAGGTATTAATAGAATCGACGATTTTATTATGTACTGCAATGCTAGAGGATGGATTGTAGATAGAATTACAACAGATGTTCAGAATAAAGTCTATGAACAAGGAAAAGCAAAACTTTCTTTTGAATAATTACTTATTTCTTTACACAATTTAAATTAACCTCTAAAACTTTAGATTCTTTTTCACCTTACCTTTAACTTTTTGCATGAGCTATTGTTTTAAATTTTCTAGAAAATGACCTTAAATTCCAATACGCCTAACTGATTGAAGTAAAAAACTTTTAAGTTAGGCGCATCTAAGACTTTTTAGTACTAAATGTTATTTAAGATCTTCAAGCAATGATCTGTAACCATCATTTAGTAATGGGAAAATAAAGCCTGATTTTGCATTTAAATCAGTCTTCTCAATATGAAAAGTGGTAGCGCCCCTTTCTCTCTTCCACTGATTTACAGCAAGTCTTGTAAAGTAACGAGTTACAAACAGCTTTAGATCATCACGAGTAAAATTCTGATACTCCTCTACTAAAGTATCTAAAATTCTCTGTGGAGTGAATAGCTCTTCTTGATGTAAAACGTGAATTCTATCTAAAATCACGTAAGGCATTAAGTCACGCTCATCAGTCTGGCCTGGCTTTAATTCAGCAGTTGGAGCCTGAGCTGAAATGTATGACATATCAGGAACATCAAGTTTCAAGCCTCCTTTTACAACCTCAATACCATCATCAGCTATATGCTGATTGATTTTTAGAATTCTGCTCTTAGAAATATCACCAATTGGAGATAGACCACCTGCTGTATCTCCATCCATAGTGCAATAACCTACAGCATCCTCTGAAGCATTACAGGTTGACATTAAAAGCTTGTTATAACGGTTTGCGATCATCCAGATACCAGGTGCACGAGAACGAGCCTGAATGTTTTGTAATGTCAAATCGTCACGATCCCAGTTAAGCTTATCATCAGGTGTTGTTCCATTGATGATAGCAACATAATCTTCAACTAACTTTGCAATTGACCACTCATAATGAGTTGCTCCGATGTTATGAGCAACTTTTTCTGCTGCAGTTCTGGTTACAGAGCCTGATACAGCTGAGCCTTGATATACAGTGGTTAAGACCTGAGGCATGATCTTTTCTTTTACATATGACTGTTTATCACCTGTAAAAGCAGGTACCTCAAACTTTAATGCAGATAAAAGCTCTTTATACTCGTCATAGCCTAACTCTTGTAGTGCTGCTAACTGACCATAGCAGACACAAGTTGCACAAAGACCTGAATCAGCACCACCTGACATAGATAGAGCAAAACCATGAGAACGGGTCTTTAACATCCAGTCAAACTGACCTAATGCTACAGCTCTAACAATAGTGTCATACTCATTTAAGAACTCACTGATACCTGATGATGCTGTTACAAAATCAGCTCGCTTAAATGACAGATAGTTACTCTGTGAGACTAACTTACCGTCATCAGCAATAATTGACAGACCATCAAAGATATCAGAACCGCTTTCACAGCCTAATAAGTTAGTTGTTACAACGGTACATTTTAGATTTGAAGATATGGCTACAGCATCTACAACACGCTTTTTGTCATCAAAAAGTTCAAAACGCTTGGCCTCAGGACAGATTAAAAGCTCTACCTTATCAAGATAAGCTAAATCACCTTCATTAAAGTAAATACCCACTTTTTTAGTTGAACCGTTTAATTCGACGTCAAAAGTATTACTTGGGGTAAAGATTTCAGATCCTATATTAAAAGATAAACCTTCTACACAAGGAGTTCTAAAGAAACGAACTCTTGAGTCACAGCTGTTATAGCATGAGTGTAAAACACTTACACCTATGATCTTGCTTTTCTTTAATAGTACATAAGCATCATAAGACTTATTGTCAGAGCCTGTTAAAGGCAGACCTACACCTACAACTATCCCCTCAGGCAGTGAGTACTTTAAATTTAACAAAGCATGCTGTGCACCTTTAGTTAACTCACTGTGCCAGAACAGATCACCACAGTTGTAACCAGAAATTGCAAGTTCTGGAAAAGCTATAATGGAGATACCTTCTTTTACAGCTTGTGCGCATTGTTTGAGAATTTTATCAAGATTGCCATTAAGATCGAGAGGTGTGGTGTTGATTCGACCTGCTGCAATGTAGTTTAAATCTGCCATACTATAAACTCCAATGAAGAATTGTGTTGTGCATACTCAATTTGCTAATCAATTTACATCTTTGGTAAACGAAATGGTGATCCTCGTAAAAGAGAACTTTTGCAAAATCAGTTGCATCCATAGTTGTTTTGCATACCGTCAAAAATAACATAATTTAGGTCATAATGATTAACTACGCCCTAAAAATGAACATTGAGATAGATTTTATTGTTTAGTTTATTTTAATTATGTTTTACACCGGTGCTTTAAATTTAGAAGTAAAGCATTATTGATGAATTTCATCACAGAAAGATGAATAAGCTGTAAGAGTTTTCAAAGCAGGATTGCTACAATTGAGTACAACAATTGTGTAAAAGTGAATAAGATTAGAGATTTCATTTTATTAAACTGAACTTGATTTCAACTAAGCTCAATCTATATTCAGAATATGAACAAAGATATAAACCAATTTTTATCAAGGATCGGTATACGTGAGCAACAAAAATTATATTATTTCACAAGGTCACTGCAGACATTTAGGTGCAACTATTGAAAAAGATGGTGTAAATTTCGCCGTTTGGGCACCAGATGCAGCCGAAATTGATCTTTTACTGTTCGATGCAGTAGATGACGATTCCCCTTATGTAGTACATCTGTCCTCTACAGTTTTTAAATCCACCTACTTTTGGCATGTATTTGTTCATAATATAGGTGCTGGTCAAATCTATGCTTATAGAGTAACAAAAACTGTAGACAGTCCACAGGCACAATCTCAGGCAGAAGAGATTAACAAGATCTTAATTGACCCATATGGAAAAAGAGTACTCTTCCCTGATGATTACAAAAGATTCCTACCTAAAGACGAGAAGCTTGCTTTTAAATATGCACCTAAGAGTGCTGTCATCAATGTGGACGAGTACGATTGGGGTATTGATACTTTTCCTCACCATTCACTTGAGAACACCATCATCTATGAGATGCATGTAAAAGGATTTACGGCTGATAAAAGTTCAGGTCTTTCAGATGAACTAAGAGGCACCTACAAAGGTCTTATTGAAAAGATCCCATATCTTGTAGAGCTAGGTATCACAGCAGTAGAGCTCATGCCTGTATATCAGTTCGATGAAAAGGATGCTAGACCTAATATGGATAACTATTGGGGCTACAGTCCTATGGCATTTTTCTCAGTACACGAAGGCTACAGTTCCGATAAAAGTATTGAAGGACCTGTAAAAGAGTTCCGTGACATGGTCAAAGCCCTTCACAGAAACGGCATCGAGGTTATCCTAGATGTGGTTTACAACCACACCTCTGAAGGTGATGAGAACGGTCCTAGTTACTGTTTTAAAGGTTTTGATAAGGATGGCTACTACATCATTAAAGATGGCTATTATCAGAACTACTCTGGATGTGGCAACTCTTTAAATGCTAACCAGCCTGTTGTAAGAAACCTGATTATTGACTCACTTGTCTTCTGGCATGAGAAGATGCATGTTGACGGATTTAGATTTGATTTAGCTTCTATTCTAACCCGTGACAAATTTGGCGCCCCAATGAACGACAACACTACCCTGTTGTCTATTGATGCAAACAGACGACTTGCTGAGGCCAAGTTAATTGCAGAGCCATGGGATGCAGGCGGTCTGTATCAGTTAGGTGCTATTTCGGGCTCTAAATGGAGAGAGTGGAACGGACAGTTCAGAGATGATGTCAGAAGCTTCATGAGAGCAGATCCTGGTATGGTCAAAAAGTTTGTTTTAAGACTTTTAGGTTCTCCTGATATTTACAACGAGCATATGGTTGATGCTCAAAAGTCTGTTAACTTTATCACCTGTCATGATGGCTTTACCTTGTACGATTTGGTTTGCTATTCACACAAGCATAATCTTGCTAATGGAGAACATAACCGTGATGGTAATGATAACAACTATTCAGCAAACTACGGCTTTGAGGGCCCTACCGATGATGTTCATTTAAATGAATTAAGACTTCGTCAGGTGAAAAACTTCATGGCAATTACCATGCTCTCACTGGGTACTCCAATGATCTGTATGGGAGATGAAGTACTGCGCTCTCAAAATGGTAATAACAATGCCTATTGCCAGGACAATAAGCTTAGCTATTTAAACTGGGATCTTAATGAGCAACAGCGTGAGATGTTTGATTTTACCAAGACACTAATTGGTCTTTCCAGAATCGGTAAAATTAAGCATGTAAATGATACACCTCACCATAAATTAGACAAATTGCTCACTAATGCCAAGATCCAGTGGCATGGTATAAAACCATTCCAGCCCGATTGGTCTGATATGTCTCACTCAATTGGCTTTTTATACTACTACAGTAAACAAGAGATGTATGCCTACATCTTTGTTAATGCCTTTTGGGAAGATTTGACTATCGAAATACCATGCGTTCCAGGTCACCTTGATAAGAGCTGGTACCAGTTCATCAATACATCTCTAGGACCTGGTAAAGACGTAACTCCATTCTATATGAGTACCAGGTATCACGCAGGTGAAAAGATTAAAGTAAAAAGCAGAACTGTTTTAATGCTACTGTGCCCTAGCACTTAACTTTTAACAACTACCTATTTAGCAAGTAAATAGGTAGTTGTTCATATCAAAAAAATAAATATAGCATTCAATAAATATATATTAAATACTTTATAATCTTTAATAAAATAAAGTACACTGGCATGTTTGGTTTTACTGAAGATGAGACCTTAAAGTTCTTAAAAGACTATGATCTTGAATATTGTTTTCCAATAGTAAAAGAGTACTACGGTGGTTACAAATTCTACGACAAAGAAATCTTTAATCCTGTAGATGTAGTTAACTTTGTAAAAAACAATTTTGAACAAAAGCGAAAAGGCATAGCTTCAGAAATTAAAACAGATACCTACTGGTGTGATCTTGTTTCTAATAAAGATAAAGAGTTAAAAGAAAAACTAGATAATTTGTCTGGTTATGCAACAAATATCATTCAGATCTTAATTAATGGTAAGTCTGCTACCTTTCAATTAAACGATTCCATGAACTATGACATTTTATCAGAGAATAGCTTTGACGACTTTTGGTCTCTGTTACTACACAAAGGATATTTAACAGTAGATTGGAATGCAACTGACGCCTTAGATGATAGCAGTATAAGATACAATAATATTTGTGCAAAACTTCCTAATCTTGAGATACGTGACTATCTTATCAAGCTCTTTCAGTCAAAATTTGGCTCTGAATTTATAAAGCATAACCTGCATAATAAGCTTGTTGATGCTTTGTCTTGTGGCAATCAAAAAGAAACTTATGACATCTTCTTTGACCTGCTACAAAAATATGTCTCAATACGAGATACAGCAACCAAAGCTCCTTTATAGAACTACTATCATGGCTTTTTAAATGGAATTTTTACCTGTTGTGAAAATCTCATCACTGATTACCATTCTAACTATGAATCAGGCAACGGTTATCCTGATATTACCTTTAAAGCAGAGCGCAATACCAAAGCTGTAATCATAGAGATTAAAGTAGAGCCTACAGGTTCGGATATAGCAACCTTAAGTGAAACAGCACTGTCTCAAATTGAAGGAAAGAATTACGCTGAACCTTTTATGGAAAGCAGGATGATTCAAAGTATCTATGCTTACGTAATTGCCTTTGCAGGAAAGATCTGCGCTGTTAGCGTAAAAAAGCTGAAGTAAAAGAATCTTTTCAAATAGAAAGCAAAAGTATCTATTCTTAAAGAAGATGAGTAAATAAGTTAGATTTGCATGAAGCAATGTTTGCATCTGTATAAGCTATGTTGATGCAAACATTTCAAAATAAGGGATCTCTGTGTGCAACTATTCAGTTTAGCTTAGTCTTGATGTGCACCTAAAATCTTACAAGCTATTTCAACTGATGATTTATCAGGCATTGGAGTATTTTTGAGCTTGTAATCAATACCTAGAGCTTCATATTTATGTACACCTAATGAATGATAAGGCAGTACTTCAACTTTTTTGACATTTGATAAAGAATCAATGATCTTTCTTACATTCTGTAACTGTTCATTGTTATCAGTAATGCCTGGAACCAAAACATGTCTTATCCATACTGGTATATGCAGTTCATCTAAATGATGAGCGCAAGACAGGATGTTCTCATTGCCGATACCTGTTAGTTTTTTGTGTTCAGCACTGTCAGAATGTTTAATATCTAATAACACAAGATCTGTGTATTTCATAAGCTCATCGAACTTTTGCTTATACTCATCAGTATCTCTATAAGGACCTGCTGAAGTATCAAGACAGGTGTTTACACCAAGTTCCTTGAACTTTTTAAATAATTCAGTTACAAATTCAATTTGAACTAATGCTTCGCCACCGCTTACTGTAACGCCGCCATCTTTGCCCCAGTAGTTTTTATAACGCATGGCCTTATTGACTACAGTATCAATATCGTAAGTCTCCCCTGTTTTCATTTTCCAAGTATCTGGATTATGACAATAAAGGCAACGCATTGGGCAACCTTGCATAAAGACCACGAAACGAACACCAGGTCCGTCTACAGATCCGAAAGTTTCAAAAGAGTGGATATAACCTTGAGTCATTACATGTGTCCTATAAATTCTAGTTTCTGATCGATACTTGATGATCTGAATCGTTATAAATAATTCTGTCTTATTCAGACAAAGGGCGCCAAAAGGCGCCCTCTTTATACAGATTATAGTGTAATTTTTCTAAATTACATTGCCTTATGACAAGTTCTTGAAATTACATCTAACTGCTGCTCACGAGTTAAATCGATGAACTTAACAGCGTAACCTGATACACGGATTGTGAAGTTTGCGTACTCAGGCTTCTCTGGGTGTTCCATAGCATCGATTAACTTCTCGGTACCGAATACATTAACATTCAAGTGGTGTGCGCCCTGGTTAAAGTAACCGTCCATTACCTGAACTAAGTTCTTAACACGCTCGTCCTCTGAGTGACCTAATGCATCTGGGCTGATGGTTTGGGTGTTTGAAATACCGTCTAAAGCATACTCGTAAGGTAGTTTTGCAACTGAGTTTAGAGATGCTAATAAACCAGACTTCTCTGCACCGTATGATGGGTTTGCACCAGGAGATAAAGGCTCGCCTGCCTTTCTGCCATCAGGTAATGAACCTGTAGCCTTACCGTATACAACGTTAGAAGTAATGGTAAGAATAGAGGTTGTAGCCTCTGAGTTACGATAGGTATGGCGCTTCTTTAACTTGGTTAAGAAGGTTCTTAATAACCATACTGCAATCTTATCAGCACGATCATCATCATTACCATAACGAGGGAAGTCACCTTCAACCTCGAAGTCAACAGCAATGCCGTTCTCGTTGCGGATTGGCTTTACCTTTGCGTACTTAACTGCTGATAATGAGTCAACTACGTGTGAGAAGCCTGCAATACCAGTTGCGAATGTACGACGTACATCAGTATCGATTAAAGCCATTTCAGCTGCTTCGTAGTAGTATCTGTCGTGCATGTACTGAATTAAGTTCAATACATTAACGTACAGATCAGCTAACCACTCTAGAACGATGTCGTAGTTTGCCATTAACTCATCGTAGTTTAAGTACTCTGATGTGATCTTAGGTAATCTTGGGCCAACCTGCATACCGGTCTTACAATCAATACCGCCGTTCATTGCGTATAGAAGAGCCTTAGCTAAGTTTGCACGAGCACCGAAGAACTGCATTTCCTTACCAGTCTGTGTTGCAGATACGCAGCAGCAGATTGAGTAATCATCACCCCATACTGGACGCATTACATCATCGTTCTCATACTGGATTGATGAGGTATCAACAGAAATCTTAGCAGCATACTTTCTGAAGTTTAATGGTAACTTCTCAGTGTATAGAACTGTTAAGTTAGGCTCTGGTGATGGACCCATGTTTTCTAAGGTGTGTAAGAAACGGTAATCGTTCTTAGTTACCATGTGACGGCCATCCATGCCGAAACCTGCAACCTCTAGAGTTGCCCAAACAGGGTCACCTGAGAATAACTGGTTGTATGAAGGAATACGTGCGAACTTAACCATACGTAACTTCATAACTAAGTGGTCGATTAACTCCTGTGCCTCTTCCTCAGTTAGGGTGCCTTCTTTTAAGTCACGGTCAATATAAATATCCAGGAAGGTAGATACACGACCTACTGACATAGCAGCACCGTTCTGAGTCTTGATAGCAGCTAAGTAACCAAAGTATAACCACTGAACAGCTTCGCGAGCGTTGTTAGCTGGCTGTGAAATATCAAAGCCATAGCTCTCTGCCATAACCTTCATAGCATTTAAAGCTTTGATCTGATCTGCTAACTCTTCACGCTGACGAATGATGTCATCAGTCATGGTACCGCAACCGCAGTTTGCTAAGTCAGCTTTCTTCTGTGCTACTAAGAAATCAATACCGTATAGAGCTACACGACGGTAGTCACCAACGATACGGCCACGACCATAGGTATCTGGAAGACCAGTGATGATCTTGTTCTTACGAGCAAGTCTCATTTCAGGAGTATATGCATCATATACTGCCTGATTATGAGTCTTGTGATACTCATTGAAAATCTTGTGGAATTTAGGGTTAGGGGTATAACCATAGGTGGTGCAAGCCTCTTCAGCCATCTTGATACCGCCGTATGGCATGAAAGCACGCTTTAAAGGCTTATCAGTCTGTAAACCTACAACCTTCTCAAGATCCTTGCTATCAGCACTGATGTAACCTGGACCATAAGCAGTAATGCCTGAAACTACTTCAGTTTCCATATCAAGAACACCGCCCTTTGCGCGTTCTTCATGCTGTAACTGCTGTAACTCGCCCCATAACTTATCTGTAGCTTTTGTAGGACCTGCTAAGAATGACTCATCACCATCATAAGGTGTGTAATTGTGCTGAATGAAGTCTCTAACGTTAACGTCATCAACCCAATGAGAGCCGGTAAAACCGCGCCACTGTTCTTTCATGATTACTCCTAATTAAGTTCAAACAGATTTTTTTATCTGTCGTAAACGTTTCTGTTCTTTTTTAACTGAAACATAATCGCTTTTTCAAGCATGATGATTATATAGATAAGATCCTTTTTTTCCTAGTGAACGGATGTAATGTTTTTGCAAAAAAATACCGATTTAATTCAGAAATGGCTTTATTACAAGGAGTTAGAAAGAATTTAAATAATTATGATTATTAAACTCAGTTAATTAACCTAGTAAACTCTTGAAGCAATCCTAATTGTAAAGATTTTTTTATAAAGGTTAATTAACCTCAAATTTTTGAAAATTTTAAATTAAAAAATTCATGTTAAAACCTAAATTCAAAATTCACGTGGCTATTTTTGTGATCTTTATAAACTATCGTAACGTTATTTAAATTGAGTACCTAACGTTTTTAAATGAACTATATTATTTCTTAAATAGACTCTATGGGGTTCACAGATAAAATCTAGATAAAAGGATTACCCTTTTCATCGGTCAATCTTTCTCTTAACAGACCTTGCTTATACATCTCTAAAAGATCTTCAAGATCAGAGATAAGCTCTTTTATCCTCTGTCCAAGATCTGTATCTATAACCATCTTTCTTTGTTTAAAATCTTCAACAGAAATTACCTGCAAGTCCGCAATATCACTGTTATTAGCAATAGCATCTTTGATGGTAGTAAAAGGAGTATGAGCCTTTAAATGCAAATAGTGTGAGCTATAGATTAAGGTATAGCCTGCAATACCTGTTTTAGCCTGATAAGCTTTGCAAAAGCCTCCATCTATAACTAAAAGTTTTCCTCCTGCTCTTACAGGAGTTTCTCCGTCCTTTGCCATGATAGGAGTGTGACCATTGATGATATGGCCATTGTTCGGATCTAAAGAGAACTCTCTTAAGATCTGATTACAGGTTTTCTCTTCGTAATAATAGGTGTAGTAAGGATTTCTAGGCTCATGCCAGGTTGACGCATCTTGAACAAACAGCCTTTCAAAGAGTTTCATTCTGCGACCGGAAAGAGGTGACAATGGACCTGTCCACATGTACCATAAGAAATCTAAATGGTCTTGATCTCTCAAGGTATAAGCTTCGCGAATTTTCTTTTGGCAAAAATCAAGGTAATCACGACCAGACAGTTCATTACCGTCACATTTAATCTTTTTAAAGGAGCCATCCTCATCTAACGGGATACAGCCATGGTAGAGCAAATTGCCATTAAAACACTGATACATGGTACCTTTAGAATACAGAAACTTTACATGGTTATTAAGTCTTACTGAACCTGTAAAGGAAGCTACCAAATCGTCTACAACCTCCTGTTCAGCTTTAGTTAAAGCATAAGGATGAGCTTTATCTACAGTTGGCAGATCAGTTGTCTTTAACTTATAAGTCTTACCATCAGTTAAAGTAACTGAACCATTTTTAAGATCAAGACCATCTAATACTAATCTGTCATCTAATTCATACTCAGGATGTCTTTTTACTAGCTGACCTATGAGTTTTACAGCCAAAACAGCTACAGCTTTATGGTCTGCAGGAAAGTCATTTTCATTTTTATAAGTAGAATTTGCAAACATGGCAAGTTTTCTTAAAGAAATACCATAGCCATTCTCAAGCATTTTAAAGTTCTTATAGCGGATGTTGTTACAAAGTACATTCACAGCACACAAAGCAGAACCACAACAGGCACCAATCCAGAGTACATCATGATTACCCCATTGCAGATCAAGATCATGATATTTCATTAAAAGATCCATGCACTTATCTGGGTGAGGACCTCTGTCAAAGATATCGCCTAAGACATGCAGTCTATCGACAGCTAATCTTTTGATAAGTTTACACAGTTCTAAAATGAAATATTTAGCAGAGCCAGTTTTGATAATCGCCTCTAAAATAGAACGGTGGTAAGCCATTCTTGAGTTTTGATCATCTGATTTAGCATGCATTAACTCATCTATGATGTATGAAAAGTCACCATCAATTGCTTTTCTTACCTTAGAACGTGAGTATTTTGAGGAGAGGTAATTTGATAGTGCAATTAAATCGAGTATGGTCTTTGTATAAAAAGAGTTTAAATCAGTGCTACCGTCCTTTTCTTTGTTTAAAAGACATTCATTTGGATAGTAAATGAGAGTGCATAGCTCATCTATTTGCTCTTTAGTGTAATCAGTAAAGACTAATCTTACCTTTTCTTTGATAACGCCTGAGGCGTTATTTAAGATATGTTTAAAAGCTTCATATTCGCCATGAATATCAGAAATAAAATGCTCTGTGCCTTTTGGCATAGATAAAACAGTATTGAGGTTAATCAGCTTGGTATAAACCGCATAACGGTTGTCATACTCTCTTGAGAGCAACTCAAGATATCTATGTCTTTGTAACATTTAATTTTCCTAGCTTTTATTTTGTTTTAGCTTATCTTTTTATAAGATATTGGCTCTTAATGGTGTAAGGTATCACGATATACAATTTGCGCAAAGTGAGCACTAATAAAGACACTGTGCACCAAAAGAGCCAATGTATCTACTGTTCATTTATCTTATGTTCACTATAGTTTGCTGCAATAGAGTAAATCTTTTCACAATCGCTCTTATATAGAACAACAAACTTACCTTCACTATTGTTTTGCTCATCTACACCGAGCATACTCAAAAGCAAAGGAATGTCTTCAGTTTTAGCTCCAATTTCTTTAAATGACAAAGGCATTCCTATTGATTTAAAGAAACATCTTAATGCATCAATACCGGCACTTGCTGTAACTGAAGGGTCGTCAAAGTCAAATGCAACATTAAAGACGTTTGAAGCAAAACGGGCAAATCTCATGACGTCATGCTTTAAGACATACTCCATCCAGGCAGGAAACATTACCGCAAGTCCTGCTCCATGAGCTACATCATATAAAGCTGATAACTGATGTTCTAAGTGATGAGTTGCCCAATCTTGTTCTCTATCAACCCCGCAGATATTGTTATGAGCTAAAGAGCCTGCCCACATTAAGTTTGCTCTTGCGTTGTAGTTACGAGGATCTTCCATTACTGTCTGAGCATTCTTAATGATAGCCCTCAATAAACCTTCACAGATGTTATCTGTAACATCAACACACTCTGAATTTGTAAAGTATCTTTCCATGATATGAGCCATCATATCGGTGATACCACAAGCTGTCTGGTATTTACTTACAGTATAGGTAAGTTCAGGATCTAATATGGCAAACAAAGGTCTGTTCAGTTCACTTGAGCATCCGCATTTAATGATATGACCGCCTATTGTCTTTTGAATTACAGATGAGGTTGAACTTTCAGAGCCAGCTGCAGGAATGGTAAGCACAGCGCCAACTTTTAAAGAGGACACGGGCTTTCTCTTTTTAAGATAAAAATCAAAAAAATCACCTTGCTCACTGTCAGCTACTCCTAATGAAATAGCTTTAGCTGTATCTATTACTGAACCACCACCTACAGGCAAAATGAAATCTACTTTTTCCTTTCTTGCTATTTCAATACCTTCATATACTAGATCTGCTCTTGGATTTGGCTTTACTCCACCTAACAAGGTGTAACCAATAGAAAATGATGCCAATTGATCTTTAATTGATGAGATAAGACCAGAGCGAACAGCAGATCCTCCTCCATAGACAATTAAAACTTTTTTATATCCAAGTGATGAGATAGTCTGACCTACTTTAAAACTAACACCTTGACCGAAGATGTATTTTGTAGGTAAACAGTATTGAAAGTTTTCCATAAAAATATTCTTACCTATGTACGCTTATCTGATTAGCTTAAGTTTATTGAAAAAGGCTTTATGGAAATTATACAGAATATGAAATAGATAGTTTTGACAAAGATTCAAGATTTCAACGAACTTCAATCTATTCAATCATTAACTTCTTTTGATGTTTTTTGCAGAAACAAGATTAATTCATACATATGAGTCGATGGATCATCTGTTCCGTTGCTGCTTGCATCTATTAATGACTGTATAGCATGTTCTACAGCAATATTAACCTTTTTTATATATTTAGAAAAATCCTGTTTACTACTTTTACAATATGATGGGTCATATCTTTTTAAACAACCAATCACGTATTTAACAGGATCACTATTTGTATAACAGGCAGAAGTTGTATATTTAAAGTGAAGTAATAACCAGTACTCAAAACAGGGCACAGAATTAATGGAAGAGATGATTCTTATATTCTTAATGTTATTGACAACACTGCTATATGTTGAGTGTTTATCTTTATCAAATACACAAAATGCTTGGTCATAACCATCTTTTTTGATAAATGACTTAGCACACTCTAGAACATTTTCTGGCGACGATCCCTTATTAGATGATACAACTTTTACATTATTGATAAGCCTATAGTGTTTCAAAATTTCATTTAAATAAGCAGGGTTAAATAAGCAGGTTCAGTAACTTTTCCTTCACAAACAATTAAAACATTTTTTAACTCATTTTTTACTGATGATTTTCTAGTTTCAGAACTAACACGTGTTCTACGAAAAGAGTTAAATTTATTACTGTTACTCATCATTTAACCTTTTAAATAGATAAAGTTGCGTGTTTTGGGCTATTTTACACTGAAATACTCATTCAAAATTTGTTCAAACTGAAAACATCAATATATGGCAATGCCCCATACTTACCTTTAAAATATTTAACTTCTAATCTTTCTTTTGAACTTCCCTTTAATGGTTTAAAGACTGTCAAAGGAAATAATTCTGTCATTTGGCAACTGTTTAATTTTGTAAACCAGATCTGATCTCGTCTAAAAATATCTTGAGTCATGATTGATGTTTCATGAGTTGTCACTAGCAATTGAGCACACTTTGGATTAGTGTTTTCATTGTGAAAAAGTTCAACTAAAAACTTCATTAAAAAAGGATGCAAACTTATGTTTAAATCGTCAACCACAAGAACTCTTCCTTTTTTTAATACATCTATAAAAGGTCCTGCAAATTTAAATAACTTTTTTGTACCATCAGACTCATCTCTTTCTAAATCAAATTCTATTTGATTTCCAATCTTATCAGAATGAATCGTTTTTATATTCATTGACATTAAACTATCAGGATTTTTTTCAATTGATTCTCTTATCTGCTCTGGCAATAGCCCTTTGATATTTTGGTAATCAACTTTTTCTTTTTTTATTTTAAAATCAGTAATTTTTAAATCAGCAGTTTTTAAAAAATTAAGGATCTCCTCTTTATTATTGTGTAAAGCCATATCCGTAGTGAATGTTAATGGAATAAAATCAGTGCTTAAAACAATAGCGATTCCTGTGCTGAAGAAATCAAACAAAGGCTTTAATGATACACAATTTAAAGATACAGCATTTGACAAAAATAAAACATTCTCTCTCGTAGTTTCAACCCAAACGGTCTTTGTTCCTTTAATGTTATTTGTAACATTCCAGTCGTAGTTTTTAGAACCTTGATCATATAATCTTTCAAACCATGTTCTACGTTTACCGGTCAAATGTGGATATACATATAACCACTCATTAATAATTTTTTCTTTAGTGCAAGAAAAACCATACTGGAACCTGTCACCAGCAATACTAATATTAACTTCAAATAGGCTAGGCGCATTCTTAGTAGCTGGATCTAATAAAAATGGGACTACAGGTAGTTCTGAATTTACCTCTCTATTTGAAGTAATAATATTTTTCATGGTAGCAAGAGCTTTTAACAAATTGGACTTTCCGCTAGCATTTGCTCCATAAATGACACATGATTTAAGTAATCTAATTTTATTGTTATTTGTAATTGAACATGCATTATTCTCTAATTCTGTTGCCTTATCAGATACAAAAGATAACTTCTGTTCTTTACAAATTGATCTAAAATTATCAACAGAAAATGACATTAACATATCTATAACCTTAATATTTAGAAGAAAATTACGATATATTTAATAATATGTATCATTATATATTTATATTAAAAATTTTATAACTTTGATCAAAATAGAGCAAAACATCACGAAAAGTGTAAGGTTAGGTAAATTTGAGACTTGAGGATATAAAGGAGAAAAGAGAGGCTGCATTGCACAGCCAATAAGACCCCTCTGAAAGTTCTTGAATATGAACTGAGGTGACCTAGAAGAGCAAATCCTAACTCTCAGATTTTGATAAGTAAATGAATAACTATCTAAATGATGTTTTTGAGGTAATGAATTCATTAAGCGTAAACTATACCATCTAAAGGAGCCTTGTAAGACTGTAATATCTCAATTTAATTACATGTTGCATCTATTCTTGAGACATCGAGTTTCTCTACAACCATTACCGAATCACTGTAGGAGATCTCTTTTACTCACAGTCTTTTCAAGATCATAGGAAGGTCTATTTTTATAAAACCAAAGAAAATATGACAATATGGCGAATTCTTGAGTATAAAGTTTGACACTGGTGATTTGGCATGTTCTACTAAGAGATAGGACCGTTAATTCGGCGTATAAACTTTAAAAGAGGTTAAATGATAATGAAGCTATTGTCTTTGTGCCTTTTAAGTACCGTATGTTTAGGTACTGTAAATAGCGCGATGGCTGAAAACAGCGATAAAGTAAATATTTGGAACTGGAGCTACAACATTGGAGAACACACTGTAGCTGACTTTGAAAAAGATACTGGTCTTAAAACAAGCTATGTAGAGTACGATTCAAATGAATTACAGGAAGCAAGATTATTAGCTGGTAATACCGGCTTTGATGCAGCTGTAGTCGTAAGCTACTATGTACCAAGAATGGCAAAATCAGGTGCATTACAAAAAATCGACCATTCAAAAATTCCTAACTGGGTCAAGTTAAACCATGCAAGATTAGAAAAGATGGCAACTTTAGATCCAAACAATGACTACGCCTACCCTTATATTGAGATCTCCATCGGTATTGGCTATAACAAGCAAAAGATTGAAGAGATCTTTGGCAAAGATTACAAAATTGATTCCTGGGATTTTCTATTCAAAAAAGAAAATTCTGACAAGCTCAAAAAATGCGGTATTGCTGTAATTGACTCTCCTATTGAGGTTATCTCAGCTGTACAGCATTACTTAGGTAAAGATCCTTTATCTCAGAAAGCTGAAGATTACGAAGAAGCTAAAAAGATCTTAACAAATCTGGCAGCTAACACCGCTTATTTCCAGTCTAACCGCTATGTAACAGATCTCGCATCAGGCGAGATTTGTGCAGCTATTGGTTACTCAGGTGACATTATTCAAGGCAGACACTTAGCTGCACATGGTAAACACAAATACGATATTGAATATGTAATTCCAAAAGAAGGTTCTATCTTCTGGTATGACAGCTGGACTGTACCTCGTGGCGCAAAGAACTATGACAACGCTATGAAATGGTTTGACTGGCTATTAACTCCTGAGAACGCAAGAAAACTCTCTGACGAGTTAGGTTATGTTCTACCAGTTGATGAGGCTATGGACAACTTATCTGAAGAGCTTAAGTCAAATGACAGTATTATGCTTTCAGATGAGAAATTAAAGACTATGTACTTTATGCAACCTACTCCTGCTAAAACAACTAAGATTACTAACAGAGTATGGAATGCTATGAAGACAGATTCATCAAAAATCAAATCCTCAGATGTAACTGAGGATGATGCTAACGGTTGGGACTAATTGCCTCGATTGTGAGTTTTTCTAACAGGACCTCTGCTAAGTGATTTTGGCAGAGGGAAACGAGTGGAGCTGACCTTAAAGGCCAGCTTCTTTTTTACTAAATCATGTCTTGATGAAACGTCATCCTCCATCAAATCAGCTGCACTCTTGCCGTGAATTTTATTTATTGCATCAAATCTTTGAGAAAGCCTTTCTCTTTCATGGATAACTAAAAGCTCTTTTACCATCACGTCATCACTTTGAGACAACAGAGCTCTCTTTACAGCTTTAACTAGGGCTTCTTCACTGAGCATACAGGTTCTCCGTAATGTTGATAGATAATAAGATCAGAGTGCTTTACAGTTTTTGCAAAATCGCAGGTTCTGACAATGGAATTAACATGATAGAAACGGCTTAAAATCTCGTTTGCAAAAAATGTTGGCTTGGTTCTAACATCTGCCACAAAGATATAGCGAGAGGTTTCAACTGTCAAAGGACTTACCACCAGATCTTTTACTCCTGCATCTAATTGCTGTTGAATTTCATAATCACGCTCCACCATATCCTGTTTTACCTTTAAAAGTCCGCCTAAGGCATTCTCACCTGTAACTAGAATATAGACAAAGCATAGAGTGTATAAAGATACTGTCAATGTTTTTGGCATTACCTTTATATCTTCTTTCTTTAAAATAAAGTAAACACCTGATATACAAGCAATCAAAGCACAGGTAAATGGAGTTGCGGTTCTTGCTGGGAAATTAGGAGAAAAAATCATAATTGCCAATGATGCAAATCCAAAGATAAAGAGGTAGAGCACTCCTATAAAATCATTTTTATATTCAGCAAATTTATCTTTTGAAAAGAATTTATTTTTATAAGCAATAAAGAGTAAATAAAAAAGTGACAGAATTAAAGGTAATTCTTCTAACAAGGTTAAGAAGAAAATATCCAATGTCACTGCTAAATGGGAGAAGTAATTAAAGCTACCAGTTGTTTCCATCATCTCAAGACGAGCATTGTTACCAGGAGACAATACTAAAACTAAGAAGCCTATACAAGTACCAACAAAACCTGTGATATGCCAGAAAGATAACTTCTTTACCTTATAAAGATATAGACATAACAGGAAGTTAGCAGCACAGATAGCAAATCCTGTGTTCTCATTACACCAGCCTGCGATGATTCCTAACAGAAACATCATAATTGCAAAAGGCACTGACTTTTTACAATTATCCGCATTTATTGAAAATCTATAAGGCAAAAGGAATGCCAAAATGAAGGTTGTGGTATACAGATAGTTACATGAGGTAACTAACATAAAGATAACTTCACCATAGGCTCTCAGACATAACCATAAAGCTACAGTTATAAAAAGTACTGGCAGAATTAAAAGCTTAAATGGATTTACTCTTTTGCCTTTAGCTTGAACATAGATTAAGTAGATCAAAACTAAATAACAAAGACCAGCACCTACAGCTGACACATATTTACCGCCCCATAATAACAGCTGAGCTAATACATGTGGAGGGGTTCTACCACCCCAAGTAAAGTAGTGACGGTATTGAGATACTACAATGTCGCTAAAAGATGACACAAGATCTTGAGTACCCTCAATCATCATGTAACGGTAATCATTAGAAAAATATGGGATTATGTAAGCACAGGCTGTGATAAACACAAACCAAGCTAATAGATAAATAGGACTTTTTAGGTATTTCATTTTCAGTCTAATATTGTGCCAATTTGCAGAATTTAATCTATCTAGCATAAGTAACATCAGTCGTTCTTCTTAAAGAAAGACAGCATGTTTTTACTACGATAGATTTTAGCTAACACACAAATGATGTAAAATTGTGAATAGTATAACGCAACTTGTTATTTATTATCACCTTGTATTATCAAGATGATTCATCTTGTCATTCTTACTGATAGTATCGTGTGACATTTGATAGATCGTGTAATTCAATATATTGCTAAAAAATAGATATTGAAGACAGTTCAGGCAAAAAAACATAAAAGCAAACAACAATGCAGTTAAAAGATCTTATAAAGGGTGGCATCAATGCAACCTTTTCTAATACCGTAAAATCAATTGGTAATTTAAATTCTACAGGTTTGACAGGAGCCATAGCTGCTATTTATGAGCAAGCTACACACGATTGTACATCTTGTCCTATATTAGTAATTTGTGCCGATAGCTTTGATGCTCAAAGCTTAAGAACCAATTTAAAGGCTCTACTTCCTAAAACTGACATTGAATATTTCTCAGATTGGGAAACCTTGCCATATGATACTTTATCCCCTCATCAGGATATTGTCTCTTCAAGAATAAAGCTCTTAGCTGCAATGCCTGAGATGTCAGATGGTATTGTCATTACTACTGTACAAGCTCTAATGCCAAGAATTGCTCCTTTGTCTTTTATAAAAAAGCAAAGCTTTTCTATAAAAGTTGGTGATAAACGTGACATCACCATGATGAAAAAAGATCTTACAACTCATGGTTACCTCCTTGTAGAGCAAGTACTCTCTCCAGGTGAATTTGCAGTACGAGGTTCTATTGTCGATATCTATCCTATGGGTTCTAAGACACCATACAGAATAGATTTCTTTGATGATGAAGTTGATAGCTTGAGAATTTTTGACGTCGACTCCCAAAGATCATTAGAAAAAATTAATTCTGTTTCAATGTTACCAGCTCATGAATTTCCTCTAGATGAGTCAGGTATCAGTCTGTTTAGAAGTAATTATAGAGATGCCTTTATAGGAGCAAATCTTACTAATCATCCTATCTATCAGGCAATTTCTAAAGGTGCAATTCCAGCTGGTATTGAATACTATCTACCTCTATTCTTTAGTGAAGTTGAACCTGTATTTAACTACTTAAATGAAAAGTTCAAAATCATAACTGTAGATGATGTAACTAAAGCTTGTGACGATTTCGATGTAGATGTTCATAAAAGAGCTTTAGAGTACGCTGGTAACTCAGATCACCCTACCCTGCCTGCTCAAAGAGTATTTTTAACTCCTAAAGAATTTAATGATAACTTAAAAAAGTTTGAAAGAATTTCTTTATACAAAAATCCTTTTGCTGAAGATTCAGTCTCAAAACGTGGCTTTTACAATACTGATTTTGAAAAGGTACCAGAGATTGCTTTTAACCATCAGGAAAAAGAATCATCAAGAGCTTTTGTTGCCTTTACTGATGACAAAATCAGTCACGGTTACAGAATTTTAATCTGTGCTCTCTCTGAAGGAAGGCGTCAGTCCTTAAGAGAGATCATGCCTCAAGTTTTAGTTGATAAATTTGGCATGAAAGCAGCCTCATCTTTTGAGGACTTTTTAAACGAAAAAGCACCTATGATGATGACTATTGCTCCTTTTGATGAAGGTATGATCCTTCCATCATCAAAACTGTGTGTCTTAACAGAAAGTGAGCTTTTAGGCTTTAAAGTTGTAAAACAAAGAAGAGCTTCATATAAATCGAAGCTCTCTCAGGATACCATCATCCGCAACCTCTCATCCTTAAAAGAAGGTCAAGTCGTAGTTCACATCGATCATGGTATCGGTCGTTATCGTGGTCTTAAGCTCTTGGATATTGGTGGCATCAAAGGTGAATTCTTAACCATCGAATACCAAAATGGGGATATGCTCAATATCCCTATTACCTCTTTATCAAAAGTCGCAAGATACTCTGGCTCTGAGAATCCTCCTTTATCACGATTGGGTAATGACACTTGGTCTAAAAAGAAAGCTAAAGCAGTACAAAAGGTAACTGATGTTGCAGCTCAGCTTTTAGATCTTTATGCTCGCCGTGAAGCTGTCGCTGGTACTGCATTTAAAGTTGATGAAAAAGCTTTGGATGAATTTGCTTCAGGATTTGGCTATCAGGAAACTCCTGATCAGATGGCTGCCATTAACAACACTATTAACGATCTGTCAAAAGAACAGCCAATGGACAGATTAGTTTGCGGTGATGTAGGTTTTGGTAAAACCGAGGTTGCCCTTCGTGCAGCTTTTGTGGTGGCATCAGCAGGCTCTCAGGTTGCAGTCCTAGTACCTACTACAATTCTAGCAGAGCAACACTATCAAAACTTTAAAGACAGATTTGCTGGTACTGCAATCAATGTTGAACTTCTATCTCGTTTTAAAACAGTAAAACAACAAAACGAGGTAATAAAAGAGATAGAAAAAGGTAGTGTTGATATCATCATCGGTACACATAAACTTCTATCAAAAGACATTAAATTTAAAAAGTTAGGCCTTATCATTGTTGATGAGGAGCACCGCTTTGGTGTAAAACAAAAAGAGCGCTTAAAGGAAATTAGAGCTCAGGTTGATTTGCTGACTCTTACAGCAACTCCTATTCCTCGTACTTTGAACATGGCTATGGAAGGAATGAGAGAGCTCTCTATCATTGCAACTCCACCAGAGCACAGACTTGCAGTTAAAACCTTTGTAACAGAAAAATCTGATGCCTTAACCCGTGAAGCTATCATGCGTGAATTGCGTCGTGGAGGACAGGTCTACTACCTGCATAATGATGTTGCAACCATCAACCAAAGAGCAGAACAATTAGCTAAATTAGTACCAGAGGCAAAAATCGGTATTGGTCATGGTCAGTTAAATGAACGTGATCTGCAAAAGGTGATGAGAGACTTCTATCACCAAAGATTTAACCTTTTAGTTTGCTCTACTATAGTTGAAAATGGTCTTGATGTGCCTACAGCTAATACCATCATCATCGATAGAGCTGATCTTTTAGGTTTAGCCCAGTTACACCAAATCAGAGGTCGTGTAGGACGTTCTCATCACCAAGCTTATGCATACCTCTTTACCCCTCCTAAACAGCTGTTATCAAAAGATGCTAAATTAAGACTTGATGCTATTTCTTCATTAGAAGAGTTAGGTGCTGGCTTCGTTCTTGCTACCCACGATATGGAAATTAGAGGTGCTGGTGAGCTTTTAGGTGAAGAACAGTCAGGTCAGATTGAATCTGTAGGTTTCTCACTCTACTCTGAGATGTTAGAAGCTGCGGTTAAAGCTCTAAAAGAAGGTCACGAGCCATCACTAGCAGAGATCACTCTTAATGAATGTGAAATCGATCTGCACTTACCTTGCCTGTTACCTACAGATTATATTGCTGATGTGAATACCAGATTGTCTTTATACAAACGTATTTCATCATGTAAAACACCGGATCAGTTTGAAGATCTTAAAGTTGAACTAATTGATAGATTTGGTTTCCTGCCTGATGCTACTAAAAACCTCTTTGAGATATCATCCTTGAAGGTTTTAGCAACCGATCTTGGAATCAAAAGGATCAATGGCGATGCTAAAGGAGGCATCATTGAGTTAAATCAGAATCATAAGATCTCTAATGACTATCTGATTAGACTCATGACTACCTGTAAACATAATGAATACAGAATCACAGGACCTAGCTCATTAAGGTACAACGTACCTGAAAGTGAGTCTAGATCACGTCTTGAGATCTTAAAACAACTGCTACAAGCATTTGCTGCTAATAGCCCACTTGCAAAATAATTCACGCTTGCGATTTAGTATTTGTTACTACGACTTAATAAATTAGATGAATTATGCAACACAAAAGTAATGTTTTTGACACTGATTTAGAAATACTTGTTATAATCTTAAAACAGAAAATCTGTTTTAAGATTATAAGAGAATGGTATGAAACTTCTTCAAATATCAGCTAAACAAAATGATTTGTTTACCAAAGGCTTTACCTTAAATCTAAATACAAGTGATAACGTAAGAAAGAGCAAGACTGATTCAGACACATTTTTACAAGCATATAAACTCAAACCTGGACTTTATAATCAAACTATTCTTGCAATTACAGGAATCAATGCAACAGGAAAAACTACTATTCTTGAATTTATAGGCTATGCCCTTCACGTTATTATTGGAAAAGAGAGATTAAATTCTCCTTTTATTAAAAATCTATTAAATAAATTCTTATTTAATAGAGACGAATTGTCTATTTCAATTACTTTTTGTGATAATTTCAAAAATGAAAAACAAAATGTATATTTACTAGATTCTGTAGTCAAGAAAGCAGATAAAGAAAATTACAGATTTATTTACGGATCTGAGCATCTTTATTCAATGCCTCTTTCTAAATTCAAGCCAAATCAAGGTATTGAACAAATAAAAAAATTCTCAAATAACAATAAATTATCAAAATCTAGAGATGACATTAAAAATGATGATTTTTTGCTAGACGACTCATCTATTGTCATGTCATTAAAACATTTAACATGCAGATTTATGTCTAATCTTACCAGAGTTAATATTAATACAGCTTCATTTTTAGGAAAACCAAATCAAGAATTTGTTGAGTGTTTTGATCCTGGAATTAAGGACTTAGTTATATCTGAATATGAGGGAAGTTATAAGGCAAGTGTAACTTTTAAAAGAGGCAACAATATATCATTAAATAGTACATTGCCATTAATGAACATCTTATCATCTGGCACAATCAAAGGATTAAACACCATTCCTATGATACGTTCAATCCTCTCTAAAGGAGGATACCTGTTGATTGACGAATTAGAAAACCATTTCAATAAACAAATTGTACGATTTATCATAGATCTTTTTACAGATACCAAAACTAATCCTTATGGTGCTACATTAGTATTTTCAACTCATTATCCTGAATTATTAGATGAAATTACGAGAAAAGACAATATATATTTAACTTCAAGAGATGTTGATAACTCTCTTGAACTAACAAGATTTAGCGATAATGCCGTTGCTAATAGAAATGATCTCAAAAAAAGTTCAATTGTTTTATATAGCTTAATTGCAAAAACAGCCCCTAAGAAATCAACTTTGATTAAAGCCAAAAACTTAATCGAGAAGCTAATTGAACAAGAATAATAAGATGAATAAACCGAATTTAGCAGAAATAAACCAAGCATTCTTTTTATGCGAAGGCTCTTTTGAAAAAGATGCTTTAAATTGGATTATTGAAGAAAATAGACTTATATATTCAAAAGACCAAATTGACCTTAGCTATATAAATTATAGAAGCAAGAAAAAGGAAATGGTCAACAAAATTCTGGAATACGAAACTGATACAAACAGTGCAATTATCTACATTCACGATTCTAACAATGAAGTCTTTTCTCTTCCTAAAAATGAAAAACAATTTTTGAAGGATAGAGAAATCAAAATAATTGATGTCATAACAAAACCAGAAATAGAAATTCTTGCGATACTTTCTGATACAAAACTTTACCAAAAGTGGAATAAAACCAAAAATACTTCACCATCTTCTTTTTGCAAAGCTAATTACGGCATTGATACAAAAAAGAAAGGTGCTTGCAAAGAGCTATTTAAATTTGATTTTTCTAAATTTGAAAGAGCTTGTTCTTTATATACAGAAAAATGCAATACAAAATTCGGATATTCTCTTATAGAATTGATAAAGAAGTTATAAAAAACGCCTTCTTTATTCCAAGAAAGCGTTCTTCTACTAATATCCCCTAAGCTTTAATTTAGAGGATATTCTGTATAGTTTAAGTACTTCTAATTAGATGTACTTGAACTTAATCTCAGCAATCTTCTTTGACCACTGCTCAGGTCCAATCTTATGGATTGAGTTACCTTCACTGTCTACAGCTACAGTTACTGGCATATCAACAACCTTGTACTCACGGATAGCTTCCATGCCAAGATCTTCGAATGCTAGTACTTTAGCAGACTTAATTGCCTTAGATACCAAGTAAGCAGCACCACCGGTTGCCATTAAGTAAGCAGCCTTGTGCTTCTTAATTGAAGCGATAGCCTCAGGACCACGCTCTGACTTACCAATCATTCCGTATAGACCTGTCTGTGAAAGCATGGTTTCAACGAACTTATCCATACGAGTTGAAGTGGTAGGACCTGCAGGGCCCACAACTTCATTACCTACAGCAGGTACTGGTCCTACGTAGTAGATGAACTTCTTGTGGAAATCAACACCTTCAGGTAGAGGCTTACCCTGAGCGATTAAGTCACATACTCTCTTATGAGCAGCATCACGACCTGTTAAGATAGTACCTGATAATAATAAGGTCTCGCCCATCTTCCATGAAGCAATCTCTTCTTTAGTGATAGTATCAAGATTTACTCTCTTAACATTTGCACTTGCACCACCGATTTCGATATCTGGGTAGTCATCTAATGATGGAGGTGTGAAGGTTGCTGGACCTGTACCATCTAACTCAAAATCAATGTGACGAGTTGCAGCACAGTTAGGAATAATTGTAGTAGCCTTTGATACTGCGTGGCATGGGTAGGTCTTAACCTTAACATCAAGAACAGTGGTAATACCACCTAAGCCCTGGGCACCGATACCTAACTTGTTGATCTTGTCATAAAGCTCAAGTCTTAACTCTTCTTCAGCGTTCTTAGGTCCGCGAGCAATTAACTCCTGGATATCGATAGGATCATTTAAAGCTTCTTTAGCTAAAATTGCAGACTTCTCAGGAGTACCGCCAACGCCGATACCAATAATTCCTGGAGGACACCAACCAGCGCCCATTAGAGGGATCTGGCTTAATACGTAATCAACTACGCTGTCTGATGGGTTTAACATTCTCATGTGGGTCTTGTTCTCAGATCCACCACCCTTTGATGCAATAGCTACTTCTACCTTGTTACCATGAACCATCTCAATGTGAACTACAGTAGGAGTATTGTCTTTTGTGTTAATTCTCTTTCCTAATGGATCCATTAGGATTGACTTACGTAGAGGGTTTGTTGGGAAAGCATATGCTCTTCTAGTACCCTCATCCACCATTTCCTGAATAGTCATGTCGCCTTCAAAGCGAACATCCATACCGATCTTAACGAAACAGGTAACAGCACCTGTATCTTGGCACAATGGACGGTGTCCGATTGCACACATTTTTGAATTTACTAAGATCTGTGCGATTGCGTTCTTTGCTGATGGATTCTGCTCAATTTCATAGGCATGTTTCATAGCCTTTAAGAAATCTTTTGGATGATAATAAGAAATGAACTGAATCGCATCACAGACAGACTCAATGAAGTCAGCTGTCTTAATCAATGTTGTCATAGATGGTACTTTCCTTGTTCAGTGAACCGTTGTAATCAATTGTTTATTTGACTACAGCTGTCTGCAACTGCCGATTTTTATTTCTGCTATGTTTTAGCAGAGGCGGTTCGTTACCGGTAAAATTAAGTTGTAATTTGTATACAACAGCAGGAATTATAGCATAATTAGTCTGTATAAAAGTGACATCGCAAACGATTTAACAAAGCCTTGCAAACTAAATTTCAACATCAAGTAGTCACATCTCGACCTCAAAATGACGCTCGAAATGTCATAAATAACTGGGGAGACAAAAAAGTTACCTGTAAATTTGAGTAACTTTACGATTTTGTTCAAAAAAATTACCCATAAACTTAAGTAATTGTCTTGTATACCGTTATAATAACGAGAATGTTTCGGTTTTGAGAAGCGATTATGTTTATTACAATAGCTGTTATATTTGTTCTTCTAGCAAGTTTTCTTTTAATCATTGTGAATATGTACAGTGATTATGTTGCCCGCCGTGAGCAGGATGCTAGACTTATCTCTACTAGAGCAAGAAACATCATCACCGAATGTGAAGAACTGCTTTTAAACCAAGCTCAAGTTGCATTTTCCAAAACACTAGTTTTAGTTCTTCACTACAGAATTATCAGAGCTTTAAGAAAAAGAGCAATTGATCCTAAAACCCGTGATGAGGTAAAAGACAGAATTGCTAACGAAGAAAAGATCATTGCCGAGCTAAAAACCAATTACAAAGAATTAAGTACTTTTAAGGCCCCTGAAAATGATGCTATGGCTATTGCTCAACTTCGTGTTATCAGAAGATTACGTAGCATCTTAAAGTCAGAGATGACCTCAGGTATTCCTTTAAATCCATCTCAATTAAATAAAGAAGATCGTCGTCTGTACATTCTGGTGCTAAAAGTTAACATTTCAAACTTAATTCAGAAAGTTTTCGAAATGAAAAGACTACGTCAAATAGGTTCTTGCAGACAGCTTATTGATAAAGGTTTAAGTGTTATCAAAGCTTCTGGTGTAAAAGACGGTTGGCTTACTGAAAAAGAAGATCTTCTAACAAACCTTTTAAATGGCATCAATGCTGAAACTAAGATAAAAGATCCTGCTAAGAAAGAAAAGGCTGACGCTGATGGTCAGAGTTTAGCCGATAAGAGCGATCTTGATGAAATCTTTGGTGATAAGAAGAAGTGGTAATAACTACTTCAATCCATCTTCAAGAATACGGTGAAAACTAATTCACCGTTTTTAGTCTTATTAAACTTTTTCTAAAGCAACAATCTCACAAACAGGAGTATCACTCTTATCTCTACTCTTAGAGTTGTTCTCTAAGACTAAAGCTAACGGTACTACAATCTTATCTGTAAGACGTCTTGCGTACTTGTTCTTTATGATTTGTGCTTTAGCTTCATTTAGTTTTGTTGCAATGTCTTTACTGTTATCTGTTACCTTTAATTCAAAGACATACAGGTAGTCACCAGCTTCAGCTGTAATATCTGCTCTGCCACAAGCGCCCATTACCTCTGTTGCGGCTGTTACATTAAAAGTAAGCATCGCAAGCTTTAGTACATCTCTAAAACATGCTTCGTTAAAGTTCTTTACTGTTTCATATGAAAGTTCATTGATAAAGCAATTAAAGATGTCCTTTAGCTTGTCTAATTTATTTTCACAAAGAACATCGTAAAGTGAAGTAGTAAACTTTTCCTGAACATCATTGTTGTTAGTTAAAAGCCTTAACATGATTTCAGAATATGCCCGTTTTACTTCAAGGTTAGGTATTCCTATCTGAAGTATTTTTCTGTTTACACCTTTGATACAGAAATATCCTGCCTGATACAGAATGGCAAAGAGGTCAATTTTTGCAATATTATCTATTGTTGGATACAGTTTACTGCTTACTTTGTCCACTGTTGAATCAATTTGCAGCAATGACTGTAATTCATCAGCATTGTATTTTTCTAAACCTTGCTTTAGATAATTAACTAAGAACGTTGGTGTTGAACCACCTGATACTACCCAGTATGGAATAAAACCTCTATGTGGTGATTTTAAGAAATTTAATATTGACCAAGGATTGTAGACATGGTGCATACAATCTTCATCAAAACTGTAGCCATCATAGTTTCGCTTTAGTTCTTCAACAACTTTTTCATGTGTATAACGTTCTGTTGGGAACTTCTTATTTAAAGTCACTACAGCATTATCAATATACTCACTAAAGTACTTTTCTAACTCTTCACTGGTGTAGCCTAATAATGCACCATAATCGCTATCTAAGGTTAAATCTGTTAGATTGTTAAATGCTGAGAATATAGAAGTATGAGCGTAATAAGTTACACCTGTAATAAAGATGAAACGGAATTTTACTTGAAATGATTTAACTGTCATATAGAAGTTAGATAAGATCTTGCGTCTATCTTCAAATTCATTGCTATCATTTAAGACAGCTGTTAATGGTGCATCATATTCATCTACTAGCAATACGACTTCACTTTCTGTATCTAGTGTCTTTTTTAGCAAGTTAGCCGGACTATCTATATTTTCTTTTGTAGGTTCAATACCTGCTTCTTCAAGTGAAAGCTTAAAGGCATCCATAAATTCTTTATTAAAAGAACTGTTTGAAGGAACCTCTCTGAATGTAGAAAAATCTAAATGGATAACCTTATATGTTTTGTCTTTCCATAAAGGTTCAATCTCTAAACCTTTAAACCTCTCTGTTCCATGAGCAAAGAGTTCATGGAAGGTATTGATAAGAGTTGACTTACCAAAGCGTCTTGGACGTGAAATGAAATATGGGCCTTTTTCATCTTTTGCAATTTGGCAAATTAAAGCTGTCTTATCTACATATACTCTATTATTGTCAATAAGATCTCTAAAATTGCATGAATTTGGCAGTAGCTTTGTAAATTTCATGTCATCGTCCTAAAAACTTTCTGATCTTTAATCTAAAGTATAGCATCTATTGAAACATTAACCTTATGTTAAATAGGGAAATAGTATGTTATCAAATTCGTTAGTAAAAATTCCCAGCAGGGATTTAACCGTCGAGAATTTTCATACTTTGGCGTTAAAAGCACAAAGTATGAAATTCTGAGCTTGACTTATCAATCAGAACTACTCGCTACATCATGCGTTCATTGTTTACATAAACTTCTGAATCTACAATCTTAATCTCTGAGCTGTACTCCTTATCCTTTTTTACAAAGAACATGGTCTGACCAGGATCTTCTTTTGTTGTAACGTTGATATTTCCGTTAACCACAGGAACAGATTCATCTTCTGAGGATTTAAAATCAAGTTTGCCAGAAGCTTTAATAGGAAGTTTCTTTTTATCATATAATCCGATTAAAGAGCCAATCTTGTCATCAATTACGCCTTCAAATTTATCAATGTCGATGCCTTTTATATTTGGAATTGAGTTTGGAAGTCCGGTTACAGCTCCTGTATACAGGCTACTTAGAGCATCAGCTGTAATACCTCTTACAGTAATAACTGCATCATAATCTTTTATATAATCAAGATTATCGCCTTTGGCTTTAAACTTAAGATCAAAGGTACCATCATCTTTTTGATTTTTAGCTTCTAATGATGCTTTTAAGCTATCAGATTTAAAACCAATAGTCTTCACACCTTTAGTTGATAGTTCCATTTTATCAAATTTCTTTAGAGCGCCGATTCCTGTAAACTTGGTCTTGTACTTTAGAGAATCGACTTTTCCAATAAAGTCTAGATTGATACTGTTAAATTCAGATGACAAATCAACGTTCTCATCTTTATCAAACTCTGCTTTAACCGATGCGGAAATAGGATTTATTGATCTGTCAAGATATCTTCCATCAAGCTTTAGCTTTAAAGTTGCACTTTGACTTAAAGCACTTATTTTTAACTTTGCAGAGCTCTTTAAAGTATTTCCATCAAGAGATAAAAGCTTTTGTCTTGATAAATAGTTGTTGATATCTTTTGTATCAAAAGATATCTCTGCATTTAAAAATCCATGCTCAATTTTTACAGGAATTGAAAAGTTAATATATGGGGGATATGAAAGTGTAAGTGTGCCTTTTTGTGAGAAAAAGCCTTTATCTTCAACATTAAAATGAGCAACAGAGGCAATCTCCTGAGAGGTATTCTCGCCTTGGCTTGAGATGTCATTAATCTTTTCAATCTCATTATCTACAGCCGATTTTGTAAAATAAACACCGCTAGCATATACAACTGCTGCTACAGCTACAGCACATGAACTTACAATAGCAATTGTTTTCTTTTTCATGACAAAATTCCTTCAAAAGTATTTTGTATCAAGTTAACACAAATGTAACTTAAAAAAGTAAAGTAAGATCAAAAAGTTCATTTCATTCACTCTTAAACTTGTAAAATTTATTTTGCATTTAACATAATTTTGAGATTACCTCTTAAATTTTGATTTCAATGAGCACCAACAAAAACGCCAGGAACAAGTCCTGGCACCAAAAATCTTCAATCAAAAAGGATCTAAAACTTAGTTTTGACCTTTAATAGCCTTTCTTCCTAAGAAAACGCAATCGTCACCTAATTCTTCTTCGATTCTGATTAACTGATTGTATTTGGCAATACGATCAGAACGACTCATAGAACCAGTCTTAATTTGACCGCATGAGGTACCAACTGCAAGATCAGCAATTGTAGTATCTTCAGTTTCACCTGATCTGTGTGATACCACAGCTGTGTAGCCAGCATCATGGGCCATCTTAATTGCATTTAATGTTTCAGTTAAAGAACCAATCTGATTGAATTTAATTAAGATTGAGTTTGCAATACCCTTTTTAATACCTTCAGCTAAGATCTTGGTGTTAGTTACAAACAAATCATCACCAACTAACTGAACATGTGAACCTAACTTTTCAGTCTGGTATTTAAAGCCATCCCAATCAGACTCATTCTGACCATCTTCAATTGATACAATTGGGTACTCATTTACTAGATTAGCAAGATAATCAGTAAACTCATGAGAGGTAAATGACTTGCCCTCACCTTTTAACTCATATAGACCTTTTTCGCTGTTATAGAACTCTGATGAAGCGCAGTCCATAGCTAGAGTTACATCTTTACCAAACTCATATCCTGCTTTTTCAACAGCCTCTTTGATGCAGGCAAAAGCTTCAGCATTTGACTTTAAGTTAGGAGCAAAACCGCCCTCATCGCCAACACCTGTTGATAAACCTTTCTTCTTTAATACTGATGCCAGAGCATGGAATACTTCAGCACCAATGCGTAAAGCTTCACGGATATTCTTGCCACCTACAGGCTGGATCATAAACTCCTGAATATCCACATTATTATCTGCATGCTTGCCTCCATTTAGAATGTTCATCATTGGCAGTGGCATTACATACTTACCCTTATGGCCGTATAGTTCACCGATATATTTATATAGAGGAACCTTGCGTGAAGCAGCCTCTGCCTTAGCTACTGCTAAAGATACTGCTAAGATAGCATTTGCACCTAACTTATCTTTATTCTCAGTACCATCTAGCTCTATCATGATCTTATCAATACCGGACTGATCGCAAGAGCATTTGCCTACAATAGCCTTTGCTATTGGACCATTTACATTAGCAACAGCTTTTAATACACCTTTACCACCAAAGCGTGATTTATCGCCGTCTCTTAACTCTAAAGCTTCTCTAGAACCTGTAGATGCACCAGATGGAGCTGCAGCGCGGCCAAAAGAACCATCTTCTAAATATACCTCTGCTTCTACAGTTGGATTACCACGTGAATCGATAATTTCACGACCGATAACTTTAACGATTTTTGACATGATTTCCTCTTAGCTAAAAAATCTTAATTACGAACACAAAACAATTGTACAGATATAGTTAGTTACATGCAACTATAATTAGCTTTAGGTAATATTTTTTATTAAACGATACAAAATGTCAGCTAAGACAAATACTCAACTCGGTAGTTTGACAGTTTTCCTCTAATTCACATTCCTTCTTTTAAACTAAATT
>ERZ1034791.25-NODE-25-length-42263-cov-417.548687_pt1 | contig 42263 bp, 49 predicted proteins | sample MGYA00520649_ERZ1034791 | MGnify/ENA primary metagenome ERZ1034791 (study PRJEB33766, sample SAMN09781683) | gut metagenome | biome: gut microbiome | host: Homo sapiens | place: Madagascar | study: EMG produced TPA metagenomics assembly of the PRJNA485056 data set... | reverse complement strand
GAAAAAATTGTGAAGTGTCTATTCATCCACTTGGGCTGGTCTGGATTCCCCCCCCTATGGGTACTCTTCACGTCCTCTCAGTGATACCACATTAACTCTTTAACGTTTCACTGCTGTACTCTTTATAGATACCCATGACAAACCTTGTCAATCTCTTTAGGATACGTTCTAGGTACGCTAGGGAGACCATGAGAGTCAAACAACGTTTTATTTTTTTTTTTCGCACAGATAGATTTTTTTCTATCTGTTACACACGCAAAATCAAACAGTGTTTAACTTTAAGATTGACTATGGGTCACTTTAAGAGTCAAACAACGTTTTATTTTTTGCAAAATTGACCCACAGTCACTTTTATCTCTCCTATCATCTGTTATTGTTGACCCACAGTCAATTATCTGTTACTCTCATAGAGCCATAGAATTAACTCATAATTGACCGCAAAATGCCCTTTTGTATACATATACACATTCTTGCATAGATAATCCATAACGTACTCTCTATGAATTTCATAACGTACGCTCTATGGTATCTTTATGCACCTTTATGAATACCTATACAAATATGCTACTAACTACTACCCTTTAATACCTATTACATATATAGGCAATTCCGCACCTATGTTATCGAACATTCTGTTCAGTATCTATTATTAGAAACATTCTCATGAAAACTTGTCAAATAGTTTATTGGACATTCTGCTTGCAAAGGCGTATCCTATAAACAACGAAAGGCAAGCAACGAAAGCGAGCGAACCAATCGGAATGGTGACAACGGTTCTTTGACAACTGAATAGGGCAATCCGATGGCGGGGGACACAATCCCACCAATGCGTAGCAAACGGATATAGCATAGCCATTAGTGCGATAATGGCTAGGGGATGGGATACCGAAAGAACCCATAGGAAGACATTCACTCACGAATGGTAAGCAAACAGCAACAACATGGAAACACATGAGTAGATAGAAAGAGGTAATCATTATGAAAACTGTAGAAATCATCGTATGGTCAGATAACAGTGAACTTGAACAGGTGGCAAACATCATTCATGATAACGGCTACCACACCACAGAAATCCGCAAAGAGGAACTAGGTGCATATGAAAACAAGTGCAATTGGTCTTTCTGCAAAGCGGGCATGGACGACAGCATTTGCGTAGACCTCTTTCATGCATTGGGACAGATTGTCCCGACTGAACAGGTAGCAGAAATGCCACTGTTTAGATATGTAGCGGTGTTCATTGTCGATGATGACGATACCAGCGAGCAAGTGGTGATGGGCATGGAAGACACGGCACAGGAAGAAGAAGAAAGCAAGGAAGACACAGTGATGGAAGATAAGAAGACAAACGTGGTCATGAACATCGGTATGACCACTAAAGACGGCGTGCACCTTGAGATTGAAAGTGCGATGGACGCAATTGGCAATGAAACGGATTGCACCATCACTAAGTGCATTGGATTCTACAAAGGGCGCAAAGAGGCGTCCTTGAAAGTAGAAATCTATGGGATTGCGGTAGACCGTGCCGTAAGCATGGCTAGCTACTTCTCCCATATCTTCCGACAGGAATGCGTGGCGGTATCTGTTGGAAGTGCTACCGTGTTTGTCAATGATAACTACACGGAAGATGAATTTATCGCATGGTGCGAAGAACTTGACCGCTAGGCATGTGTCTATCAAGAATGTCAAGGGTAGCTAGGTGCTACCCACCAAAACAAGGAGGAAATCATCATGGAAATCATGAAATTAAGGAATCACAAATATGCACAGTGCGCCTACTACCACACCATGTATTTGGCTGGCAAAGAGGGATGGGGTCATGAATGGGGCTTTATGTCCTATTCAACCCGCGTTATCATCGTGAGAGGAACTAGGGTCATGTTCACGGGATACTATTCCCGTACCACTTCTAAACAGCTGACGTGGTGGCTCGCTGAATACGGCGATAGAATCAAGGGGCTTAGCAAGGATACCCTTGATATCATGGATAGCGAGCATATGACCTACGATTATGCAACGGGCGAATTAACGCCCATGACTGACGATGAGGAAAGAGAACGCAAAGAGGTTAGGCGTGCAGCTTTTCATTATGGTTATGGTTGGTAAGACACACAAAGGAGAGAACATCATGGATACTGAAAAAGGAATTGAGACATGGGACATCAAGATGACTAGACCCATGACCTTGTGGGGCTCTATCACGCCTCGCATTGAGGCTATCGTAGCCCGCTATGGGTCTATGATAGACCATGCAAGGTCTCTCAAAGAAAAGCGAGAAATAGAGCATGAATTTGTATATACCATGCTCTCTCATGGTATTGTGTGCGACTAGGAGGAATCGATCATGAATAAGCAGGAAATTATGGACGCAATCAAGGCATTGGCAGGGTCTCAGGGATTCTATGGGCGGCTCTATGAGACCCTCAAGGAACATCCGGGGGCTCTTGAATTTCTCGAGAAACAGAATTTCAAGGACAGTCTTGACATGGTAATGTTTTTAGAGGCATAACTCAAGGAGGTAACTATTATGACCAGACTCATGCAGGAATTGGTTAATGAGATGAATTATTTAGACAAGACGAATGCCTTGACTTTCCCACTGGTGAAAACGTGGGAATCCTTGCCTACTGGATGGATGGGGTTCATTCAAGAGGTGTACATCTATGCATTCCCTATCAAGGTAGTTGTGAATGCAGAAGATTATCCATTCAAGGTATATGTGCTTGAAGATTTCCGTGACATTCTTAAAGAGGATTAAGGGGGTAACTACCATGCTGAAAGTAACTGAAAAATATGAGTTTGATAATCTTTGCAATAACTTATGGGGTCAGGCGGTCACGGTTCTCTATGAAATCTTTAAACACGGCAAGAGCGAAGAACTCATGGATTTCCTTGAAGACGCCTATCCCGATGGGGTCGATAAGGTTGAATTAAATGACCTGTTGGCATACGATTGGGAATGGGTCTACAAGAATATCGGCATGCCGGTTGACGATGAAGAGGGGGACTAATCATGAAAGTCATTATCTTAATGGGTCTATCCTTGCTCTTATTGTCCCTAGCAGATATGTTGCTAGTGAGTGCAGGGTCTACCTTGCTTGCCAACTTTTTGACCGCATGCATTGTAATGTTACTTATAGTTTTTGTAGCTAGTATTGCGTAAAGGAGAAGACATCATGGAACGTACATTGGAAAGCAACAAGGAATTAAAAGATATTGTCAAGGGTCTCATGATTGACCTGTTAGCAGGTTATGAGACGTGTCACCTGTGCTATAGTTGGGATTTAGCCAACATCATCACGGGGGAAATCCTTGAGAAGAAGCCATGGTGGTGGCTTATCAATATCTGCAACTGTCAGTACAGGGAAATCCTTGATGACTTGAGACGTTATCACATTCCCAAGAAGGGAGACACAACGGATTGGGCAAGACAGGCAATCACCATCGAAGTTGCTGAACTGTTAGGGGCAAGTGATGCCGTGATAGACACATGGCACACCTATGATGATGAAAAAGGGTCTATGCCAAGCATGCTTGACCGCACGGTAGCAAGACACATCACCATGGATTTGTCCTTTGAGTAATTGAGACACAATGTGAGGGAAGAGACACAGTTAGCTAGTAGCTAGTAGTTAGCTGTGTCTTAACCCATTTTAATTCAATTTAATTCAATTCAATTCAAGGAAGGAGAAACTATCATGAAAATTAAAGTTATCACAAGTCGCGGGATCAAGAAATGGAACTACAATGATGTTGTGTCTATCATGGACTGCTATTCCGATAATATCTTTGATGTTATTGAACAGTATCACAAGAGAAGAGCCTTTATGAAATACCTCAAGGCTCTTTGCCGTGGCGGTATTGCAGATTGGGACTTGTATGCCCTCTTGACTAACCATTGGAAGCACATTTTCAAGAAAATTGGTCTTCATAGCACCGCTATGGGGATGGTTGAATACTTGATTGAAAAAGAAAGGACAAACTAATACCATGGCTACACTTGATGACGAACTGAAACTGGAAAACGAATACAGGAACATGGCAATGGACAAACTCAAGGCTGCCCTCAAGTATAAAGAAGGCACAGGTGATGCGTCCCATACTGCCATGGGGTCTGGTCTTATCAATCATCTGTATGCGAACCTTGCAAGAAACATGAAGACATGGGTAGACCTCATGCTTACACCTAAAAGAGGCGTAAAGCCCATGTATTATAACCTCTTGAAGTATTCCCATGCACAGTTTGAAGATGAAGACACATTCGTCTCAATTCTGTGCCTTTCCCTCTTGTCTAACGTCATCAATCAGATTGTAATACCGAAAAAGCACAACAATAACAAGGAAACCATGCTCTCTAATGTTGGGGCTAGTACAGGGGAACAGATCAAGGATGAAGTACACTTGCAGGAATTTCTGAACTACTTGATGGGTCAGGACTATCAGAACTATATCAATAGCACTGTCTTTCAGGACTGGCTCAAGGATAACAATAGGAAGATGTTTGAGTTTACAAACATTCCTGTAGGTATCGCTAGGGGACTCAAGACAAGAAACAGTGACTACTACAGACGCTACTATGTTCAGCAGGTTGAGAAGAAGGTCATGGATGCCAACATCCCATGGAAGCCGAAGACCTTTGAGAAGGCTGAATGGATGACTTTAGGGGGCAAGTTGGTAGAGATCTTGCTTGCCTCTACAGACCTGTTTGAACTCAAGTCCGTTGGTGGTTCTACGGATGACATTCACGCCACGCAGAAGTTCCTTGATATTTGGGAAGCCAATACAGACTATGCACTGCTTCACGCATATAAGACTTGCCCAACTATCATCCCACCAAAGGACTGGACTAGCGTGGATGAAGGGGGCTACTATGGTGAACTCTCCGTCTTCAATAAAGCGGTACGCCTGTATCGCTTTCAGGAAGGTGGGTACTATTATGACAAGTACATCAAGAAGCTGAAATCCGCAGACCTGTCTAAACCATTCAAGGCTCTCAATGCCATCCAGAGTACCCCATGGAAAATTGACAAAAAGGTACTCAAAGTGGCTCATGAAATTGTCAAGATGGGTGGTGATAGAGCGGGTCTTCCTAGCACCGAACCATATCAGGGTCTTCCACCTCTTGTCAACCCAACTGAGGAAGAACTCAAGGCACACAAACACAAGATGTTTCTCCAATACAAGAAAGAGTCAAGCCGTAAAGGTAAGATGGTAAGGGTATTGGCTAACATCGACACGGCTGAACGCTTCAAGGACTACGACCATATCTATTTCCCTTGCAATATGGACTTTAGAGGTCGTATCTATCCGATTCCGTCTTTTAGCTTTCAGGGTGATGACCTCAACAAGGGTCTCATCCAGTTCGCAGATGCACCAAAGGTGACAGACCCAAGCACAGAACGTTGGTTATTGATCGCAGGGGCTGAGTTTGCGGGGATTGACAAGGTGTCTTTCACAGATGAAATCAAGTGGGTTAAGGAAAACGAACAGAACATCCTTGACACCGCAGAAGACCCGATTGGCATGTTGGACTGGTGGGGAAACCTTGATTGTCCCTTTGAGTTCCTTCAGTTCTGCTTTGAGTATAAGGAAATGGTAACATACAAGGCTTCTCATGATGGGTCTATCGTGGGATGGTCAACTGGCGTACCGATCGCCTTTGATGGAACATGTTCTGGTCTTCAGCACTTTTCAGCGATCTTGAGAGACCCTGTAGGGGCAGAAGCTGTCAATCTGAAACCTTCCGACAAACCGCAAGATATTTATGGGAGGGTAGCATATGTTGTATGCCAAGTATTAAAACATGATTCAGAACATGGTACAGCAGATGAATGGGATGAAGACAAAAACAGACCAAAGTACGGTACGAAGACCCTTGCTCAACTTTGGCTGAACTTTGGCGTCAACCGTAAAGTGACCAAACGTTCTGTCATGACCCTCGCATATGGCTCTAAAGAGTATGGCTTCAAGGAACAGGTCTTTGTAGACACAGTTGAACCGCACATGGATGAGGGTGTCTTTACCGAAGACAACGGCAGACCATGTGCTTCTTACATGGCAAAGCTGATTTGGGAAGCAGTAGGCAAAGTAGTAGTCAAGGCAGTCGAAGGTATGGAATGGTTGCAGAAGGTCACAAGGATGATCTGCAAGAATGAGAATGTAGTCCAGTGGACGACTCCCATGGGACTCATTATTCATCAACCATATCTGGTCACAAAAAGCAGAACCTACAGACTCCGCTTCGCACAGACACAGAAGAGAATTTATGTTCCATATACTTTGGGTGACGTTTGGAGTAATAAACAGGCTAACTCCATTGCACCGAACTTCATTCATAGCATGGACGCAAGCCATCTCCAATTGACCGTAGGGACTGCTAAAGATCAAGGCATTAACCATTTTGCCATGATTCACGACTCTTATGGGACTACTTTGGAAGACGCAGGACTTCTTTTCAAGACCGTTAGGGAGTGCTTTGTGAAACTCTATACGGAACATGACGTACTTAAAGAGTTCGCAGAAGAAGTATCTCACCTGACCGAAAAGAAACTTCCTGATCTTCCTGAACGTGGGTCTTTCAATATCAATGAAGTGCTGAGTAGCCTTTACGCTTTCCACTAATTGAGACACGCTCCATAGTGCCTAATTGAGACACCTAATAGGGGGATAGAGAAAGACTCTTTAAGATATCTTTAAGATATCATAGAGAGTCTTACTAGATACCTTAAATCTAACTACTATATACTATCTATTAACTATCTATATATAGAATACTTAAAGTATACTTAATATATAGATCCTTTATAGATAGATAGATAGTAGCTAGATAGATAGTAACCTTATGATATCTTTAAGACTCCATACCGCACCAGAAAGGACTGGTGAGGTATGGGGTCTTTTTTTTTGTGTATTAAATGCTGTGTGTCTTATACCACGAGCCTTCGGCATTGGCAACTGAGAACGTCTCTCAGTTAGCTAATGACCAAGTAATTGAGACACCTAGTAGAGGAAAGGTCACTTTCCTTTTCCTAGCTATTGAGACACCTAATAGAGGAAATGCAAGTCAGTGAAAGGAGGTTGACATTATGCATTTTAGATTCAAGCCAGAAAAGGTCTGTAGTAGTCAGATTGAGTTTGATTTAACGCCAGTAAAGTACGATGATGATGATGATGACACAGTTATCCCTCATAAGTATTGTGTACACCACATCAAGTTCACTGGTGGATGCCAAGGTAACTTGAGTTTCATCTCAAAGATTCTTGTAGGCTACCGTGCAGACTACCTTATGGGGCTTTGCAGGGGACATAAGTGCGGTAACAGACCCACCTCTTGCATGAATGAGTTTAGCAAGTGCCTTGAGAAGGCTATTAAGATCATGGATGAAAGGGAGTGGACTGTAGATGACTGTATCTAAGTTCAAGTTAGGTGACATGGTCTATGCACCTTTCCATGGTTTTGGAATGGTCACAGATATTCTTAAAGAGCCATGTGTCTATCCGATCGTAGTCAGATGGTTTGCTACTAATGAACATCTGGTCGAAAGTGAAAGCACATTCACAGCAGATGGCTATATATCTGTCTATGCCAAAAATGCTGATGCATTAAAAATCACTGTAGTTAGGAGACAGCATGACAAGAGCAGGAAGCTCTTAAATCGCTTCAGAGCGTTCCTCAAGGGTGACTAAGTAAATTATACTAAGACACCTTGAGAACGCCTTAGAAACGATTTTGGAGCGTCCTAGGGCTATTTTAAGACAAGAAGGAGTGGTTATTATGTTTGAAGTAGGCGATGAGGTTTATTCCGGAAGATTCGGTGAAGGCATTGTAACGGATGTTGATAACAACGACCTGTACATCTATCCTATTCATGTTCAGTGGAAGAATAGCTGCAAGAGAAGCATTTTCACGCCAGAAGGGCGATATAATATCAGCTTTAATGACCCTGATGTTGACATTATTCATATGTTCAAGCTACAGGATAGAGTCTTTTATCCTTACTATGGCAAAGGTACGGTAGTTGGAGACTTTAAGACAGATGTGTCATCCCCTATTAGAGTCTTTTGGGACAAGCCATATTTTGCGGATGAACCCTATAGTCACTTTTCAAGGGATGGGCGTATGTCACTTCATATGATTGACGATGATGAGAACTTCAAGCTCAAGCTGTTAGAAGATGTTCCTAAAGAGGAGACAGGAGGTTCAGAAATGGGACAGATTGCTAGTGTCAGTGACCACAACATTGCAAAAAAGCAGGATTCAAAAGCTATGGTTGAGGACAAAAAATTCACGGAAACACGCAGAAGGAATGAGGAAGAACACAAAGGATTTAAGGTCGGAGATATGGTCTATTCTCAGTTTTCTGGTGTAGGTGAAATCATCAAGATTGGCAAAAATGAAAACCTTGAGTATCCGATTGAAGTCAAGTGGTGTTACAAGAAGGATATTGACACACTCGATTATGATTTCTTCACGTTAGATGGGTGCTTCTTTTCTGATCGCCACAATACTCTTAGGGATATTGTGCCAGTCGAAGATGTTGACTTTGAGGTTGAGGAAGAAGATGAAGGCACTGTAGAGCGTATGGAAGATGCTCTCAATAAGAAAGTTGAGGCTGCCGTAAATCCAGCTCATTACAAAGTCAAAGGTCTCCCAGAAGCGATTGACATTATCAATCACCTTATGCACCGTGAACAGTATGAGGGATTCCTGTGGGGGAACATCATGAAATACGCCTATCGTTACGGTAGGAAAGGTGACAAAGCTGAGACCGCCGGAAAGATTGCGTGGTATGCAAATCAGCTCAAGGATTTAGCAGAGGAAGGTGACAATAAATGACTCTTGAAGAACTCTTAGAGGTAGTTCCAGATAACTACCCACTTGGTCTTATGGATTCCGATCCAGATGATTTTTCTATTCTGGTCTTTGGAAATAAGAAAGATATCATTTTTGGCTATGGGCAGAGAGCAAGACTTCTTCCTGAACAGGTGAAGAATTTGAAAGTCATGGCAATTCATCCCGGTGCTAAACCATATCTTCCAGATGATACTGATATGTATGGGGATGATTCTATTGAACTTCATGTGATGACTAAGCTGCTGATTGAGGTGAGTCCAGATGATTAAATTCGGTGACATTTACTTTGGTGAAATGAAGAAGAAGGAGAAGAAATGAGAATTAACAATCTTCAGGTATATGACATGCATAATTCAATTAGAGCCAGTGGTTATCCAATGAAAGCCTATTTGGATGTTGAAGATCAGCACAGATTTCTTGATGACAAAGATTGGAAGAGAGCTGTGTCTTTAGCAAGCAGAGCGTCTAACGAAGGACACGATAACTTTCTGTCTGGTATTGTTGTGTCTTTTGACTTGACATGTACTGTCAAGATGTGGACAGAGTTTGAAAGATATCATTTTGCACAGATTGTGTCTAGTCAGTCCACGATGCACCGTCTGGCAAAGATGGAACTTGAGACAGCATTCACTCCATATACAGATCCATGGATTGTCAACCGTCTCAAAGAGTTGCAGAAGAGGTACAATGAAGAACCTAGTGAACAGAACTTCCTGATTCTTTTGTATTCCTGCCCTACTGGTCTGCACCTGACTGCTCGGGTAACGACCAACTACAGACAGTTGAAGACGATGTTGAAGCAGAGATACAATCACAAGCTGCCTGAATGGAGAAAGTTCTGCCGTGACATTTTGGAGCAGTGTCCGATGGGTGCTGAATTTTTGTTAGGAAAAGGAGTATTTAATGAAACTGCCAACACTGAAAATTAAGAAGCTGTACGAACATGCATTAGTGCCACAGAAAATGACCAAAGGCTCGGTGGGTCTTGATCTTGCTGTGTCTGACCCTGTTACCTTTTTTCCACATGTAGTGACAAAAGTGTACACTGGTCTTGCTATGGCAATCCCTAAAGGATACCATGGTGAACTTCATATTCGTAGTTCATGGGGACAGAGAGGCATTAGACTTGCCAACTGTACAGGAATTATTGATTCGGACTATAGAGGAGAGATTACATTGATGGTCATCAATGATTCTGATACTGTGTATCATGCTCTTGAAGGAAAACGCATTGCACAGTTCATACTGGTGAAAGATCCAGCATTTAACATTGAAGAAGTAACTGAATTAGATAAAACTGAACGTGGTAATGGTGGATTTGGTTCCACTGATTTGAAAGAGGAGAAATAATTATTATGGCAAAACGTGAATTTACAACTGGTGTTACCCCTAAGGGTAGTCTGCTGTTTCCGCATATCTACGAACCTGAACAGTATGAAGGCAAAGACGTAGGATATACGGTCAACATCAAATTCGATCAGAAAGAAACGGATGCACTGATCGCAGTGATTGATGAGGAATTGCAGAACGCTAAACATTCCATCAAACTGAAACCGGGACAGAAATGGTCTGCTGAACCGTTCCTTGGCTACAAAGAAGACAAAGATGGCGATATTGTCTTTAAGTTCAAGGCTAACTCTCATTACACTACGAAGTCTGGTGAGACTCATAAAGTCACCATTCCAGTCTTCGATGCACATGGTAAACCGATTAAAGACCCGTTGTCTATCGGTAATGGCACTATCGCTAAAGTAGCGTACACTCTTGTACCGTACTGGATCTCTAAGGTAGTCAATGGTGTCAAACTCCGTCTTGATGCAGTACAGATTATTGACCTGAAGGAATATGGTCAGAAGGATGCAAAGGGCTTCGGCTTCGGTGAAGAAGAAGGCTTCTCCGCACCTGAAGAGAAGGAAGAAGACGATTCTCCGTTCGCAGAAGAAATAGACGAAGATAACGGAGAGTTCTAAGTATGAAGAGGTTTTTCAGCAGGAGAGGTGGTTGGTCTAAGCATGTAGATGCGACCTACAGATCTGGTCTGGAAGACAAAGTAGCAGCACAACTTAGGGATGCAGATATTGATGCGAAGTATGAGGAGTATCAGATTCCATATGAGATTCCCGCTACTTCACATCATTACACTCCTGATTTTGTTTTACCGAACGGTATTATTGTAGAGACAAAAGGTGTCTTTGACGTAGATGACAGAAAGAAACATCTGCTCATTAAAAAGCAATATCCTAAACTGGATATTAGATTTGTCTTTTCGTCTTCTAAGACCCGCATTTACAAGGGGTCTAAGACAACGTATGCTGACTGGTGTGACAAATACGGTTTCAAGTTTGCTGATAAATGGATTCCAGACAAATGGTTAAGAGAACGAAAGAGAGCCATCACTGGCTTGATTAAGAAGAAGAAGTAATTGAGACACCTAATAGGGGAAAGGAGTGAAAAAGGATTTGGCTTTTGTGAATTTGAAATTTAGAAAGAGGGATGCCACTAACTATATCTATATCGTAAAGAAAGATTTGCATGGCGTAGGGCTGGATACTCTGAGAACGAAGAGTATGAAGAGAGGAGGTCTTGATACAGGTTTCCATTTTATTATTAGATCTAATGGTAAGATTGAAGCTGATCGTGTTGAATACGCATTTGCTGGTTGGTGGTTCGATCATGAAGATAAAGCGGTAGCTATTCTTATAGACACAGCTAGAGATAGTGAAATATCTTCGGCAGCTAAGAAGGCTATCAAAGAGATTTCTTCTAAGTATCCACAGGCAAGAATTATGGAAATTAACAATGCTGGGGATTTGGAGGATTGAGTAAATGGAAGAGCTAGAGAGTACCGCAATTAGAGTGCATCTGCCATGTCCCGATTGCGGTTCTCACGATGCTCTCTGTGAGTATATCGATGGTCATACATATTGCTTCTCGTGCAAGACCTATCATAGTGGAGAAGAGGGCAGAGGAGTGGGTCATAACAAAAAGATCATTCCTATCGACAATATGAAACTGGACTCACTGAGAGCTAGGGGGATTACAGAAGTAACATGTCAGGCTTACTCATATTACAAAGTCAGAATGGATGGTGGCTGGTGTCAGGTAGCGAACTACTTTGATGACGATGGAAAGATCGTTGGACAGAAGCTCAGGTTCGCTAACAAGATCTTTAAGACAAGAGGTGACATTTCTACAAGATTCTACGGGCAGCAAAAGTGGGCTGGTGGTGGCGGTAAGAAACTGGTCATTACAGAAGGTGAAATTGATTGTTTAACTGTGTCTCAGCTTCAGGGTAACAAATACCCTGTTGTGTCTATCCCGCTAGGCGTTGGGTCTGCTAAAAAGGTCTTTAAGGCAAACATGGATTGGCTGAACTCTTTTGAACAGGTCATTGTAATGTTTGACATGGACGAAGCAGGGAGACAGGCAGTGAAGAGCATTGAGGGGCTTCTGAAACCTAACAAGCTATACATTGCTAATCTTCCTCTCAAAGACCCAAATGAATGTTTGCTGAAGGGCAAAGGACAGGACGTTATCAAAGCTATCTGGTCTGCAAAACCATACATGCCTGATGGCATTATTAACGGTAAAGACACATGGGATGAAGTATCCAAAGAAGATGACAATGACAAAGGCTATCCGTATCCATGGGATATTGATCTCAATAAGATGACTATGGGTATTCGCAAAGGAGAGCTGACAGTCTTGACCGCGGGCACTGGCGTTGGGAAGACAACTTTTGTAAGAGAGATTGCCTACGATATGGGTGTCAACAAACATCTTAAAGTAGGTATGCTGATGCTTGAAGAGAACGTGAAGAGGACAGTCAAAGGTCTTATGTCTATCGCAGCTGGCAAAAGACTCTACATCAATAGGCAGGGTCTATCTGATGAAGAGTTCAGAGCAGCTTTTGATAAGACCATGGGGACAGGAAATTATGTTCTCTACGAACACTTTGGGTCACTTGAAGGTGACAATCTGATGGACAAAATTAGGTACATGGCTGTAGGTGAAAAATGTGACTTTATCATACTAGATCATGTATCTATCGCTGTCTCTGGTATCGAAGGAGACAACGAACGAAAGCTGATTGATGTGCTTATGACAACTATGAGATCTCTTGTCGAGGAGACTGGGGTTGGTCTTATAGTCATTTCACATCTTCGGCGCGTTCCTGACCAGCAAGCACATGAAGAAGGTGGGTCTACTTCTTTGTCCCAGCTTCGTGGTTCAGGAGCTATAGCACAGCTTGCAGACACAGTTATTGGTTTGGAGAGAAATCAGCAAGCAGAGGGTCGCAAGAAGAACCTTGTGAGAGTCCGTGTTCTGAAGAACAGATGGACAGGCGAAACAGGGATTGCTGGCTACCTGTATTATGATAGAGACACAGACAGATTGACTGCTGTAGATAGGCTGACTGATTTTGAAGATGATGAAGATAATGAGGATGACACTGATTGTCCTTTTTAATAACTAGGAGGAACTATGAAAGTTGATTGGGAAGATCGTGAAGTATCTATGGGTATCTTCAAAGCAAAGTATGCGAAGAACTCCGAAGAGACGCCAGAAGAATTTTGTGAAAGAGTAGCGTCTATTGTACGTCCAGAGCTTCACGACTTTGTTAAAGAGAGTCTGGAAGAAGGTAGGTTCTGTTTCGGTGGGCGCACTCTCTACATGGCAGGAAGACCAGAAGTTAAGGCTTCTTCTTCTAACTGCTACATTATGCCAATGCCAGAAGATGACATTGAGTCTATCTATGAGTCCAATGCACAGATGGCTCGTATCTTTTCTCGTGGGGGTGGAGCTGGTGTAAACATCTCCAAACTTAGACCAAAGGGAGCAAAGGTGCGCAATGCAGCCGAAACCTCTACAGGTGCTGTGTCTTTCCTTGAACTCTACAACACCACTGGTAACATCATTGGTGCTAGAGGGAGAAGAGCAGCAGAAATGGTCGTTCTGAACTGTGACCATCCTGATGTTGAAGCTCTTCTGGATATGAAAGCATCTGGTGAAAAGCTGGCATCTATGAATATTTCGGTACTTTTCACTGATGAATTTATGGAAGCAGTTCTGAATAATAAGAAGTTCAGACTCCACTTTGAGTGTAAAGACACAGGTGAGAACATTGAGAAATGGATTGATGCTAGAAAGTTCTTCACACATTTTTGTGAGGTTGCTTGGGATATGGGAGATCCTGGGGTTCTGTTTAATGATCGTATTCAGCAGCATAACTTTAATCCTAACCGTCCTAGCTATCATATTTCCACTTCCAATCCATGCAGTGAATTTCTTGGTGCTGACTACAGCTCGTGCAATCTCGGTTCTATCAATGTCTATAGCTTTATTAGAAATAAGTTCCGCACTGATGCATTCTTCGACTACAAAGCATTCTGCGGAACGGTAGTCAAAGCAGTAATGGCACTGAATGATGTTCTGAAGTACGGTTATGATAAGCAGCCACTTCCAGAAAACAAGAAGTGCATTGATGATTGGAGACAGATCGGTCTTGGTCTGTTTGGTCTTTCTGATGCATTTGTAGCTCTTCGTATCAAATATGGTTCTGAAGAGTCTATTAAATTCGTAGACACCCTTCTGAAGACCATGCATGATGTAGCTCTTAAAGCCTCTGTAGGTGAAGCTATTCGGTTCGGTAGTTACGGTAAGTTCTTCAAAGGTATCCTTCCGACTGTTGATAAAGACCTGATGACCACTGAGGAACTGGATAGTGTAATGAAACATGGGATGGCTAATGCTTCTCTTCTGTCTATTGCACCTACAGGTACAATGAGTCTTTTCATGGGGAACTTTACAGGTGGTTGTGAACCTATCTTTAAGCTCTTCTATGATCGCTCTACACATAAGATGGAGAAGACGGGAGATAGCTTCCGTGTCTATGCAAGATCTATTGAAGACCTTCTGAACTACAATGGTCTTTCTTTGGATATGAGTGTAGAAGAAATCAAAGAGATGTTCCCATGGGTAGTTGAAGCACATGACATTCCGTGGGCAAGCCGTGTTATTCTACAGTCCACTATGCAGAAGTATGTAGATAATGCTATCAGCTCTACTGTCAACCTTCCGCATGACGCAACTGTGGATGATGTATTTAATATCTACATTGCAGCTTGGAGAAGTGGCTGTAAAGGTATTACGGTATTCCGTGATGGATGCCGTAGAGGTAATATCCTTGGGGTTGAAGAGAAGAAAGAAAAGGTTGAACCAAAGAAAGCAGAGCCAGCACCAAAGAAGCCAACTTGCAGCGGAGATGCAGATTATAGAGAATGCCCAGAGTGTCATGAAAAACTCTTTAAGGTTGAAGGGCATTGCGGTTATTGTGTTGGTTGCGGTTATAGTGCTTGTGGCATGTAAGTAAAGCATAGAAGGAGGAAATTAGATATGCTTATCTTTGATATTGAAACTGATGGTCTGTTAGACACGATGACTAAGATTCACTGCCTAAGCATATCTGATGGACACCATAATATTACTGGCTATATACCTGAAGAGGTTGAAGCTGGTGTTAAGAGATTGTGGGAAGCTGTGAATAACGGAGAAGGAATTTGTGGACACAATATCATTAACTTCGATATTCCAGCTATCCATAAGATCTATCCATGGTTTGAGATTTCGAGAGACAAGAGAAAGTTTGTTGTAGACACATTAGTTCTGGCAAGGCTGGTCTTTTCCAACATCTCTGAGTCGGACTATGGTGCTTTTAGACGCAAGGAGATGCCCGGCTCTTTAATTGGGTCGCACACCTTAAAGGCTTATGGGTATCGCCTTGGTGTCTATAAAGGCACATATGCGGAAGACACGGAAGATGCATGGGCAATGTTTAACGAAGATATGCTGAAATACAATAAGCAGGATGTTGTCGTTACTGAAGCCCTTTATGAGAAAGAGCTGGCTAAACATTATCCAGAAGCTGCTATTGACCTTGAACATAAGGCTCAGTGGTTAATGACAAAGCAGGAGCAAAATGGTTTCCCATTTGACATTAAGGGAGCAAAGGAACTTGAAAAGACCCTTAGAGACAGAGCAGCTATTGTGTCTTCCAAAATCAAAGACCTTGCTCCACCTATTCCAGATAAGGTCTTTATCCCTAAGAGAGACAACAAGAGACTTGGTTACAAGGCGGGTGTCCCTGTTCAGAGATACAAAGAATTTAATCCGGGGTCTAGGCAGCAGATCGAATGGGTAATTAGAACGCATTATGGATATAGTCCACAGAACGAAGAATTGTATGCGGAAGATGGGAGGTTAAAGATAGATGAAACAACTTTTCACTTTATGGCAAAAGACGAAGAAGCTCCTGAAGCAATTCGTACTTTGGCTCCTTTGTTTGAAGAACAGTTGATGCTTACGAAGCGTCTGGGTCAGCTTGCAGATGGGACACAGGCGTGGTTGAAGTGTGTGAAAGGAGATGGCAAGATTCATGGAAGAGTTAATCCTAACGGTACTGTTAGTGGGCGTGCTACTCATTCTCAGCCGAACGTTACTCAGGTTCCTCACAATGCTAGTCCCTACGGCAAGGAATGTCGTAGTCTGTTCGGAGTGCCTAAAGGATGGATACAGGCGGGCATTGATGCTTGTGGTTTGGAGCTTCGGTGTCTGTCTCATTTCTTATACCCTTATGACAATGGTGCGTATGCTAATGAAGTAGTCCATGGTGACATTCATACAGCAAATCAGAAAGCAGCTGGTCTTCCTACAAGAGACGGAGCAAAGACCTTTATTTATGCTTTTCTCTATGGTGCAGGAGATGCTAAGATTGGCAAGATTGTAGGTGGTGACGCAACTGATGGAAAACGACTCAAGAAGAAATTTCTTGCTGGGACTCCTGCTATTTCTTCTCTACGAAATACTATTAAGAAGTGTCTTATAGCTGAAGAGTATCATGGGAAGATCATTAAGTGGAGACGAAAGTACCTAAAGGGTCTTGATGGTAGACACTTGCATGTCAGGTCTATCCATTCAGCACTTAACCTACTCTTGCAGTCGGCTGGTGCTTTGGTCTGTAAGTATTGGATAGTAAGAACGGAAGAGAGGTTATTAGCTCGTGGACTTACGCATGGCTGGAATGGTGATTTTGCTCTTATGGCTTGGGTGCATGACGAACAGCAGATCGCATGCAGAACACCTGAGATTGCAGATATTGTTATTGCAGAAGCACAGGCTGCTATGAGAGACACACAAGCTCATTTTCATTTCAGAGTACAGTTAGATACCGATGGCATGAAAGGAGGAAATTGGTATGACTGTCACTAATACGAAAGGAGTATTCTATTTGAATAAATATCTTGAAGTGCTGTGTAAGATGTTGCAGAAACAGTATAGACTTCAGAGTGACTTTGCCAGAGAAAATGCTTTTATTATTGCAGAAGCTGCTTCTCGTGGTCATATCTCTTCTGTACTTTCTGGAACTGCTACAAATTCTTGGTATGTTACGGCAAAGGGCTTTAAGCTCCTGAAGAAGGAAGGGTATTTATAATATGCTCTACATTCTTCTTGATGCCGACATGCTTTGCTTTGTGTCTTGCTCCTCAGTGGAACGTGAGATCAACTGGGGTGATGGTCTTTGGACTCTTCACGCAGACGCACATGAAGCAGAAGCACAGATTGACGATAGGGTCGAAGGAATTGTCACAACAATCTTGGACAAGCTGAACTACGAAGGTGAGTACAGGATTATTATGTGCATTTCAGACCCTGTAGCCAATTTCAGAAAAAAGATCTTGTCTACCTATAAGGCTAACAGAATTGGTAAGAGAAAACCTGTTTGCTATCGGGAAGTCCTTGACTGGATTAAAGCGCACTACATCACTAGGATGATTCCGACCCTTGAAGCAGATGACGTAGTAGGTATCTTAGCTACTCACTTTAAGGGGCAGGAAGTTCATAGTTCCGGGGACAAAGACTTTAGGTCTATCCCCGGTATCTTTTACAACTTCCTTCAGGGTGAGCTTTATCACATCTCAGAACGTGAAGCAGACAAATGGTTCTACACACAGACACTCATTGGAGACAAAGCCGATAACTATGATGGTTGTCCGGGGATTGGTGAAAAGACAGCAGAAAAGATTTTTAAGAAGGAGGGAGTCTCATGGGGGACAGTAAAGAAAACTTTTCTAAGAAAAGGTCTAACAGAGGAAGACGCATTGCAGCAAGCAAGGGTCGCTCGCATTCTAAGAGACACAGAGTGGAAGGATGGAAAGCCGATTCTCTGGTCTCCATCGAAGTAGACCCAAATGATGCTAAGACCCTTGACTATATTGCATCAAAGGTCTATCACGAAATTCGGGAGCTGAGATCTAAACCCGGTAAGACCTTTGCTGACTTTGGGTCTATCTACTATAGTCTTTACTGGCTCGCAGAAGCAAAGCACCTTATTCTCTTTAGGGATACTAAAGGACACAATGTGGGTGTGTTAGCCTTTGACATTGTGACACCATGGTATACACGCTATACCTGTTTTAGCGAACTTTTTGTACTTTGCTTAGACCCAGCTTTTCATGGCTTTGGTCGCATAGCTCTTCGATATATGAAGAAGAGAGCTAAGGGGCTTGGTTGTGCTTTAATGGAGACAGGAGCGTCTATGACTGATGACCCTAAGATGATTGAAAATCTCTATAAGAGACACGGCAAATGTACGTTTATGTATCCATGTTTTGCTTGGGTCTTCCCTAATTGAGACACCCCCTATAGATACTAATTGAGACACCTAATAGAGGAGGGTACACATGAGTGACAAGATTCCTTATGTTCATGAAGATATTGTAACATATCTTGCTGATTTGTTTAACTTTGATTCTCTACTATCTGCTCTTGATGGAGAACAGGCAGAGTATCAGATTGGATACATGAAGGGAGTTAGAGATATTATCAATCATTTACGCGCAATTTCAGAGGAGCAGAATGAGAGGTGATAGGGTGTGTTTATGGAAGACACCTAAGATTCCTACACCATCTGTCACTGCTAGAGAGCTAACCCCTTCTACGGAAGCTGCTGATCCGAACTCTCCTATCTATGGGGGTACGGATGCTTGGAAGCAGAAACGGAGAGGTTCTCAGGCATTGCAGATCAGGCGTGGAACAGACAACATGAATAACAGAGTTAGTGTAAATGACACAGGAGGTTGGAGTATCTAATGGGGTTAATACGATCAATTGCAAACAGCCCTACTCCACCACAGGGAGGAGCAGCACGAATGCTTTGGGGGCTTAGTAGAAAGGGCAAAATGAATAATAGTAGTAGCAGCTCAAGCTCAGGATCTCCTGCTGCTCCTGCTGTTGATTCTAGTGCAGGAAGTGCTGGTCTTAATGTGGACTCAGGGGCAACAAAGAGAAAGCATCTTAAAGGGCGAAGAAGTCTTATGATTGGCTCTGGAAATCCAACTGGTGGCATAACTACAGGAGTAGGTTTGAATATCTAAAGGAGGTTAATGATTTAATTATGGGCGGTATTGGACACGCTATTGGTAAAGTTATCTCAGCACCATTTCGAGCTGTAGGTAAACTTTTTGGAGCTAGAACTTCTACGGCATCTGTCACTCAGTCGGCTGGTGCAGCAGCAGCCCCAGCAGCAGACGCACAGAATAGTGACACCAATGTAGACACAGATGCAACTAAGCGTAAAAAGAAAGCAGCTGGTAAAAAGAGTCTCATGATTGGGAATGGTTCTGATTCGGCTGGTGGTGGGACTACAGGAACAGGTCTTAACCTGTAAGTGGTGACGCATGGCTAAAAAAGGAACGACTTTTAATCATGAAGAGACAGCAAAGTCTATTTATGAGAGGTTGTCTTCTGATCGTTCTCCATATATAACTAGAGCAGAAGATTGTGCTACCTACACAATTCCTTCACTCTTTCCTAAAGAGGGGTCTAATGGGTCTTCTAACTTTGATACACCATATCAGAGTATCGGAGCTAGAGGTGTAAATAATCTAGGGTCTAAACTTATGTTGGCTCTGTTTCCACCAAACGACACCTTCTTTAGACTTACACCGGGAGAAGACGCAGAAGCAGACCTCGCAAATCAACCTGAAATGCGTGAACAGGTGGAACAGGCTTTGGCTAATCTTGAACAGAAAGCAATTCAGTATGCGGAGACACATCAATATCGAGTGACCCTTGCGGAAGCTATTAAGGTATTGGTCGTAACTGGTAACTGTTTGCTTTTCTTGCCACCAAAGGAAGGTGGTATGAAACTCTACAAATTGAACTCTTACGTTCTCCAAAGAGATGCTTTAGGTAACGTAGTACAACTTGTTGCTATGGATAAAATTGCCTTTGCAGCTCTCCCAGATGACGTAAAGGCTATGGTCACTAGAGGTGGTGAAGAAAAGAAGCCAGAAGATATTATTACTGTCTATACCCATGTATATCTTGAAAACGATGTATTCTACTCGTATCAGGAAGTAGATGGGGAAGTAGTAAAAGGGTCTGAACAGCAGTACCCGAAGGAAAAGACCCCATGGATCCCTTTGCGTATGGTAAAGATGGATGGGGAGTCTTATGGCAGATCTTTTGTAGAAGAGTATCTGGGGGATCTTAGATCTCTTGAAGCTCTCTCTAAGGCTATTGTAGAAATGTCAGCAATCTGTGCTAACGTACTTTACTTGGTCAACCCGAACGGTATCACAAGACCCTTTAAGCTCGCTAAAGCTAAGTCGGGGAGCTTTGTACCGGGAAGACCCGATGATGTACAGGCTCTTCAGCTTAACAAAGGAGCAGATCTTCAGGTGGCAGCTTCTACTGTTACCATGCTCTCTGATCGCTTGTCTTTTGCATTTATGCTTAACTCAGCAGTCCAGAGAAATGGTGAACGTGTAACTGCCGAAGAAATCAGGTACGTTGCATCGGAGTTGGAAGACACATTAGGCGGGGTCTATTCTATTCTGTCTCAGGAGCTTCAGTTGCCTCTTGTAAGGAGACTTTTGGTGCAGCTTGAAGGAACTGGTCAGATGCCAGATCTTGATGGTCTTGTAGAGCCGACTATTACTACTGGTCTTGCTGCTATTGGCAGAGGACATGATTTTAACAAGATGATGACATTCAGTCAGATTGTTAGCCAGAACCCAGAAATGGCTCAGGTCATCAACTGGACTGTTATGGCTGAACGTATGGCAAATGGTCTCTCTATCAACACAGAAAACTTGATTAAGACACCTGAACAGATTCAGCAGGAACAGCAGCAGAGTCAGATGGCAGCAATGGCTGAAAGAGCAGCTCCTCAGATGGCAGCTGGTATGATGCAACAAGCAAATGGTAATGAAGGAGGAACATAATGAAAGGTGAAGAACAGGTCGTAAATCCAACGCCAGAAGTTGACGCTGGTACTGTAGTTGATGCAGGAAAGACCGCTGAAAAGGCAGCTATTGACACTCTTGAAGAACACAAAGGTGTTGAAATTTCCGACAATGGTGAAAAAGTAGATACCAAAGAAAAAGAGTCTAAAGAAGCTGAAGAAAAGAAGCAGGAAGAGAAGACCCCAGAAGCTGAGATCAAAGAAGTCGAAGATGGGGTCAAAGAACAGCAGAAGGCAGAAGATGAAGTCAAGTCCGATCTGACTTCTAAAGGGGTCGATTATGATGCCCTTGTGAAAGAATATGAAGACAACGGAAAACTCTCTGATGAAAGCATGAAGGCTCTTAAAGGAGCTGGCTATCCGGAAGCTGTAGTCAATGCATTTATTAAAGGCTTTGAAGCACAGGTAAACGAATTTACCAATGCTGTTTATAAAATTGCTGGTGGTGAAGCAGAATATGGCAAGCTCTGCAATTTCATTAAGGGTCTTGGTGAAGCTGATGTTCAGGCATTCAATGAGACTATCAACTCTGGTAGTCTGACCCAGCTTGCTGCTCTCATTAACGGCTACAAAGCACAGATGACAACTAAATATGGAACGTCTAATCGCTCTATTCTTGGTGGTGCCAATACGGTGGAAACGAAGGGCTTTAATAGCAAAGACGCTATGGTCAAAGCCATGAATGACCCACGTTACGGTACAGATATGGCATACACCGAAAAAGTACAGCGTATGACAATGCAGTCCACATTCTTGGGCTAATTCTTAAACAATGTTTTATTTTTATTGAAAAGGAGTTGATTATTAGTGGCAGACGTTACTGTCGCACAGCCCGGTCTGATTCAGGGTACTACTGACACTCTGGGTGCTTATCTGAAAGTCTTTGCTGGTGAAACTCTGGCAGCTTTCTCTCGTTCTTCCGTTACGATGGGAAGACACATTGTTCGTACTATTTCTTCGGGTAAATCTGCTCAGTTCCCGGTATTTGGTCGAGCTGATGCTGCTTATCTGAAACCGGGTAAGTCTCTTGATGATATTCGTCAGAACATTCCGACTGGTGAAAAGATCATCGTTATTGATGGTCTTCTGACTACCTCTCAGATGATCCCGGATATTGATGAGGCTCTGTCTCATTTTGATGTGCGCTCTGAATACTCCAAACAGATGGGTGAAGCACTGGCTCTGAAAATGGATGGTGCTGTACTTGCTGAAGCAGCAAAAATGGTTGTTGCCAACAAGGAAAATCTGACTGGTCTGGGTAAAGGTGAGATTATCACTAAGAAGCTCGCAGCAGCTGATATTGGTGTTACTGAAGCAGAAGGTAAGGCTCTGGTACAGGCTCTTCTGGAAATTAAGGCGAAAATGTCTAACAACTACGTTCCAGAAACTGAACGTTATGTCTTTATGACCCCAGAAGCTCGTACTGCACTCATTGCATCTCTGGTCGCTATTAACCGTGATTACGGTGGTGTAGCAACTATTACTGATGCTAACATCCTTCGTATTGCTGGCTTCGATATTATCGAATGTCCGCATCTTACCATGGGGGGTGCAGAAGTCAACGATGGTCTGCTTCAGGGTGACGGTCATGTATTCCCGACTACTTACAAAGACAAATGTGCATTCATTGCTATGCATAAGTCCGCTGTAGGTACGGTTAAGCTCCGTGACCTGAAACTGGAACGTGCTCGCCGAGCTGAATATCAGGCTGATATGCTTGCAGCTTCTTATGCTGTAGGTCATGGCGGTCTGCGTCCAGAAGCAGCTTACATGGGGTGCATTGAAGCAACTGTGTAACTTAATTCGAGTATAGAGATATACTCAAAGTATTTGAAAGGGGTTGTATGGCTCGTACCATATGACCCCTTATATGTTCCTTTAGTTTAATGGAAGAATACCTAAGTACTGAGGAGATTGAGGTTCAAGTCCTCAAAGGAACACCACAACTATTATTTTTATAAGAAAGGAGCTACTATGATTCTTACATCTAATAAAGCCCTAGAAGCTATCAATGATATGCTGGCAGCTGTAGGGGAAGCTCCTGTCAATACTCTTGAAGACTCTCAGAATGTCGATGTTGAGAACGCCATTAGAGTCTTAGAGAAAGTAAATAGACAGGTGCAGTCTAAAGGCTGGTCTTTCAATCATGTTAATGAGACAAAGCTGAATAGAGACCTCACGACTAAGAAGATCAAATGGCAGGATGACCTTCTGTATCTTGTTGGCACTGATGGAACTAAGTATGTCCAGAGGGGTGACTATGTATATGACTTTGATAATCAGACAGATACATTCGATTCTGATATTGAAGTAGAACTCATTCGCCTTGTTGGCTTTGACTACATGCCTTCAGTAGCTAGAGATTACATTGTAGCCAAAGCTGCTCGTATCTTCCAGTCTCAGACACTGGATGATGACAGTATTGGTCAGAACCTTTTGTCTCAGGAGCAGGAGGCTTGGGCTGCCCTGCAAGAGTATGAGATGGAACTTGGAGACTATTCTATGTTTAGCGTTCAGCCAGTACAGACTTTGGAGGCTCGCTAATATGAGGAACACTAGAATTTCACAGACCATTAAGAACTTGATTTCTGGTATCTCTCAGCAGCCAGACCTTCTTAGGCTTCCTGAACAGCTCGATCAGCAGGTTAATGGTTTCTCTACGGAGTCTTCTGGTCTCCAGAAAAGACCCCCTACGCTCTATGTGAGTGATCTTGGAGCTGCACCTGCTAACCCTAACTCTCTGGTACATATTGTAAACAGAGATGAGAACGAAAAGTATGTGATGCTCTTTGATGGGTCTTCAGCTAAGGTCTGGGATGAATATGGAAAAGCATATACTGTAAAATATGAGGGGGATGGAGAAGCCTATATCACAGTTGCTAATCCTAGAAAGTCTCTTAGACTTGTTACTATTGCTGATTATACTTTTATCGTAAACAGAGATAAAGCGGTCAAAATGGGAAAAGACCCGGTTCCTTACAAATGGGATGACCATAGTTGTCTTATCAATGTTAAATCTGGTCAGTATGGTAGAACCTACAAGATTCTCATTAACGATGAAGTGATTGCAGAATTTACGACACCTAATGGGGACAATGCATCCGACACAAAGAAGATTGATACGAACTACATTCGAGATCAGTTAGGTGATGCTGCTGCTACTAAAGGATGGACAGTAGAGAAGTATAACTCTTCTCTTTACCTTACTAAAGCAGATGTAACTATTAAGACTGTAAAATGTGTCGATGGGTTCAATGGTCTGGGTATGTTTGGTTTCTTTCACACTGCTCAGAAGTTCACGAACCTACCTACAGAAGCCAAAGACGGATACACAGTAAAGGTCTTAGGTGACAGTGGGTCTGGTTCAGATGACTACTATGTCTCTTATAGATCTTCTGATAACATCTGGAAGGAATGTGCAAAACCGGGAATCATTGCTGGTTATGACAAAGCTACTATGCCTCATGTAATGGTCAGAAATGCCGATGGTACATTTACTGTGAAGCCAGCTGAATGGGAGGATAGAGACACAGGGGATGAAGATTCAAACTCTGAACCTTCCTTTGTTGATGGTAAGATCAATGATGTATTTCTCTTTAGAAATCGTTTAGGATTCCTTAGCGGAGAAAACATTATCCTATCTAGGTCTGCATCTTTCTTCAACTTCTGGATGGGGTCTGCTGTAGAGGTACAGGATACAGACCCGATTGATTTGGCTGTATCTAACAATGAAGTAGACACACTTTATCACGCAGTACCATTTGCTCAGGACTTGGTACTCTTTTCAGCTAACTCTCAGTTCATTCTGGCAGCTGATGGGGTCTTAACACCTCAGAACGCAGCTGCTCCTCTAGCTACTCAGTTTACCTCTGCTAAAGAAGTAAAGCCTGTAGGAGCTGGTCGAAGAATGTACTTCATTGTTAAGAGAGCTGAGTTCTCTTCACTGAATGAATACTACACCATGAATGATACTCAGGGGACGAAAGATGCACAAGATGTGTCTTCTCATGTTCCTTCGTTTATCCCTAATGGGGTCTATGCACTGTGTCCTTCTAACAACGAACACATTCTGCTTGTACTCTCTTCTGGTAACACTTCCAGAATCTATGTGTACAAATATCTGTTCTCTGAAGAAGATCGTATGCAGTCTTCGTGGTCTTATTGGGAATTTAAGGGAGCGACCATCTTAGGCGGTGGTTTCTTTGATTCGACCTTCTACATGCTTGTTGTCAGAAATGGTGAACTGTTTATGGAGAAAATGATTTTCACATACAACACCAAAGACTATAATGATGAACCTTACCGTGTCTTCCTTGACCGTAAGGCTGTGTCTGCTCCAATCTCTGCTGACAACTATGATGACATTAACAACATGACACATTTACATCTTGCAAAGGCATATGGAAATTATTTGTCTACTGGTGCAAAGTATGGTGTTGTGACTTCTGATGGTCATTATTATGAGTTCTCTTATAATGACGTAAAGAACGATAATGTCTACATCAATAGAGACTTGAGAGGACAGAAGGTCACTTTTGGAGAACTCTTTACGTTCTATGTTCAGTTCTCGCAGCTTATCATTAAGCAGAGAGGTACGGCTGGCATTGTAGCAGAAGAGGAAGGCAGACTTCAGGTTTCTCGTATGAAGATCAATTTTGCAAAGTCTGGCTACTTTGAAGTGTATGTTAGTCACAAAGACCCCAGACCTCAGCATGTATACTATCATACTGCTAGAGTCTTAGGTGCCACAAATAACAAGATGAATGTTATACCTATGGAAACTGGGTCTATGATTATTCCTGTTATGAGTAAGAACGACAACTGCCAGATCTCCATTAAGACACAAGCTCCTACGGCTATGTCTCTTATGGGGTTCACATGGGAAGGAAACTATATCAAGAGGACAAGAACGATATGATTACTATTGATACAGCTACAGTAGATGACATTTGGGACTTTGCTGAGAACATTAGAAAGATGGATGATGAGGAAGTAAAGTTTGTGTCTGGTAAATCCTTTAAGGAGCAAATGCTCTTCCTTATTGCTCATGTGGAGGATGTTAGGGTCATCAAATGTGATGGGGTCTTACTGGGCATTGGCAACTGGTATCAGGAACAGCTCGATTGGGGTCTTTACTCTAAAGGTGTCATTGGTTGGATGCTTCTGACTAATGCAGTTGAAGATCACAAGATTGAATTTCTTAGGTGGTCTAAAGATCTCGTAAAGACACTTTTAGAAGCCTACCCAGCTATCACAAATGTGGTCTATGCAAAGAATGAACTTCATATTAAATACCTGAAGTTCCTCGGAGCTGAGTTCTGGGAAGACCCATTCAGAAAAGATCTTTGGCATTTTATTATAGAAAGGAGTTAGTTCTATGTGTTGGTGGGCTGTAGCAGCTCAGGTCGCAATGCAAGCGTATGGGATGAGACAGCAGTACAATGCTCAGGCAAAGTACCTAGAAGCTCAGGCTCAGGGAGCGACCAAAGAGATGAACTACGCTTTTCAGAATTACGAAATCGAAAGGCAGGACGCATATGATGCAGCCGTAAACGATATTATTAAGACCCGCATTAACCAAATGCAGCTTAACTCACAGGTTAATGCTGCTGTGGCAGAAGGTTATGCTGGTGGTGGTAGAACAGCAGATAGACTTATGAGAGCAGCTGAAGCAGACACTTCTAGGTCTGTTGCTTCTGTTCAGGACAACTATCTTAGAAAGTCTAATGAAGTTGATCTCAATAAGGAGTCTACTTTACTGTCTACAAAGGACTATATTGCGAACTTGAAGAAACAAGGAGAGATCTCTAGGTCTCAGAAGTTTGCTGACATTCTGTCTCTGGCTTCTACTGCTTTGTCTGGGTACAATGAATACAAGACACAGGCAGCAGCAGCTAAGGCAAAAGGGGGCACATTTGACTTCTGGGGTTCTCATAGTCCAAATACAAAATCTTCTGGGTCTTACTTTACCTACAATTCGCAGGGGCTGCCATCAATGGCTAACTATACGAATTATTACAAACATGGTAAGTTACGAAAGACCAATTTACTTATTCGATGATATGGAGGCTAAATGGCTAATATAGTACAAAATGCAGTGGGTACACAAAGACAGTTTACTCGTCAGCCAGTAGCCACTTATCAGAAGTCCTTGAGGAATCTTGTAGATTCTCAGGGCATCGTTAAATCTGGGGCTGGGGATCGCCTGTATAATGCGGTCACTGGTCTTGGGTCTAATATCATGAAATATGCTTCCAGTGAAGAAGACAGAGCTAGAGCGAGGACTGTAGAGGTCGAACCTCTCATCAATGCTGCTACTGAAGATGACTGGAAGAAGTTGTCAGCTATCGAGTTGCTCAATAAATATGGGCAGTTCCAGCTGGCAGATAACCCATATGCTGTAGCTGCTATTGAACAGGCTCGTGGTAAGTACATGTCTGAGAAATTCTCTCAGCAGTATCAGATCACAATGGCACAAGACCCAGTAAAAGACCCTGAACAGGAACGTCAGAGATATCAGAGCGAGAAACAGAAGTTCCTTGAAGATAACAAAAATGAGTCTTATGACGTTGAACAGTTCTACAAAGGTTTCTGGGAGTCTAACCCTCAGGATCTCTTAAACATCACCAATCAGAAGGTTGCAGAGAAGTCTAAGAGTCTTGAGACCATTGGTAAAGCTACCATTCAGGCTCAGGCTTCTACATATGTGCGTGAGAATGCCGATAAGAGTCCAGAAGATTTTCAAAAGGGTCTTCAGGAGCTTATCAATACCTCTACGCTTATGTCTCAGCAGCTTGATGTTCGCAAAGCATTCATGGAAGGTATCTTAGGAGATATTGCTCAGGTAGCTGGGTCTCCCGATAAGATTAGACAGTGTGCTGATCTTGTCATTACCAACAATGATGATGGTACTAAACCTGTACATGTAAAGGATGTTATTGACCTCAATACATACCTAAAAATGGCAGAAGATACAGCTCTGGCTAGACCAAATGAATGGATGAATAAGCAGTATGAAGCAATGATTAACTGCAAGAATGTTGATGAGCTTGACAAGTGGTACAATTCACTTCCTAAAGAAGCTCAGCACATGTTGAATCCTAAGTATGGGTCTTACCGAATTACGCTTCTCAATGAAAAGAAAGCAGAGCAGAAAGCAATGATTCGAGCAAATCAGAAGCAGCTTAAAGCTAATGATAAAGCTCAGAATGCAAACATTGCTCTTGCTCGTTATCTCAATGGGCGTTCTAGTATGACCTATTGCTCCGCAGATGATGCCTATGAAGCAGCAGCAGCAAAGATCTCAACTCTTAAACCGGGGGATATGAAATCTTTTACTAAGATTCTTCTGTGGGCACCAAATTCTAGGATGCGTTCTGAATATAAGAACTATCTTCAGAATAGCATTTTGGGGTCATCGGCAGATGAGATGAGTGACTCTAGTGACTTTAAGAGCTTCACGACTGCTCTTGAAATGTATGAGTACAATCCAGCACTCTTTGAAGCTAACTTTGGTAAAGAGCTAGGGTCTGATATGCAAGCTATTAGAGCTTTGATCGACTTCAAAGGAGGCTCTAATGAAGATGGCTTTAAGATGTTCTGCGAAGGTCGAGACAACATGGCTAGAAGTGATGCAGTCAAGCAAGCTGCTGAAGACTTTGCTTCTAATGCTATGTCTTCTGGGGATGGCGTGGAACTGACTGATTTAAGTAGTGAAGATGCAAATAATAATTTTTCGACTACTATAGTTCCTATTACTGCTGATGCTTTCTCTAATGTCAACTCTACAGCACTTAAATATCTTAGAGCGTGTACACAGGATGATGGAGCAGCCCAGACTTTGCTTCAGGCTATGCTAAATAAGAACTATGTAGTTTATGATTCTCATCCAATGCCAAAGGCTCTGTTTGCTAAGAAGACAGATGCGACCAATGGCATTGATGCTTCTACAGATCAGTTTGGCACAGCTACTAGGGTCATGGATGAAAGGGTAGAGGCTGCTAATGCTGAGAACCCCGGAATGCACGCTACATGGTGGTGGGGTGTCGATGATAAGATTCATTTCGGAGACCCTAATTGGAACTTTGAGGAAGGCAATGGGTACACTCTGGATGAGTTCTACGATATGGTCAATCAGTGGTGGTATGACAGACAGGCTGAGGAAGAAGCTGAGGCAGCAGCAGCTAGTGAAGAATCTAGTTCTGATGATGCCTCTTCTGACGCTGATGACAGTGGGTCTGATTACAGCTATACTACTGATGATGGAGGAGTAGTAACAGACACAGGCAGTCACAGATCTACATACAGTAATTGGTCATGGCATGGATATTAAGGAGGTGAGGGTCTATGACTTATTTTGAATTGGCACAGCATGCAGCAGATGTTGCTAATGCAGACTTGGGGACAAACAATATTGACCCTCATTGGATTTATGCTCAGTGGCAGCATGAGTCTGCAAATTTCACTTCTCGTATGGCTACAGAGAATAACAACTTTGGTGGTGTTACTCAGGTAGAGCCTAACGGTGAAGAAAACAGAATGACAAACAGTAATCTGTATGCTATGATGTTTGACTCCCCAGAAGATTATGCAGACTACTTTGGTCACTATCTTGCAAAGTATGCAGAGAATGGTATCGGAGAGGCATCCAATGTTGATGAATACTTAGCATCTTTGCAGAATGGTGGATATTTCACATCTGATGATAACTCAGGTGGTCATTATTATTCGGGTGTCCATGCATATCTTGATGGAGACTTTATTGATAAAGTAGCGACCTATTCGGGAGCTTATGGTTCTAAGCATCCTTATGTGATGCCAGATGAACCAAAGATGAAACAGGTCTATGGCTTCTGGGATGAATTTTATAACAAGTTCGTGAATGCAGAAGTAGATAGTGGTTCTGTGTCTGCGGTAAGAAACCTTTGGGTAAACTTCACTAATGCAGACACTATCAATAAGGGGCTTTATGCATCTTTTGGGGAGAGTGACTACAGACCATCTCAGGATGATATTGATCTTGTCCAGAAGGGGCTTGAAGGTGACTCTATTGCTCAGAACTATGTTCTGACACATGCAAGTAACAGACAGACTCTTTTGGCACTCTTAGCAATGAAACAGGAAGACCGTGCTAGGGCTGAAAAAGTAGCCAACATGGACTATGGACTTTCTTCGGTAGGTACTATTCTTGGGTCTGTCCTTGACCCATCCATTCTTTTGGCATTCGTTCCGGGTGCTAATGTTGGTACTATTGCTGGCATTGCAGCAAAGGCATCTAAGGTCAGAGGTCTTGTGTCTCTTGGTGGTAAGCTCATCAATCAGAATAGAGCAGCTAGAATGGCAACTCAGGCTCTAACTTCTATGGTGAGTGCAGGAGCAGACAGATTTGTAGCAAATCGTTGGGGTGGCTTCACACCAGACTATGCTACTTCTATGACCTTTGCGGGTGTCTTAGGTGCTATTGGTGGAGCTATTGGCAAAGCTGGTAGTGGTGAAATGGCACGCCGTCTGGATATGACTAAACGTGGGCTTGAAGAAGAAACCACTCGTATTGCTGTAGGTGTCTCTCCTCGCATGGAAGAGAAGCCAAATGTACAGGCTGCTCTGGCTAAAGATATGATGGATGACTTTGCTCAGGAAGGTACTGACATTGATCTTCATTATAAAGAGAGAGCAGCAAAGGCAGCAGCTGAGAAGGCAGAGCTTGAAAGAGAGCCAGACATTGCTCAGGAAGGTACTGCCTTTGAAGGAAATCCACAGTTTAGAAAAGCGGATGTGTCTGCTGAAGACTTTACTGATGATGTCAGCAAAGAAGCAGCACAGAATAAGAACACTACTACAGGTATTCCACAGCAGAAGTCATTTGAGACTGAAGCCCCTATTAGTCCTACTGGGGCTGTAGAGAATCTTAATACTGCTGCTGATGTTGTCTATCATGACCTTGTAGAACCTAACTCTATTACTGATACTCTTATCAAAAATGGTCAGTTATTCATCCTTACCGAAGCCAAAGCTCGTAAATGGGCTGCTCGGTATGGTGTTCAGCTAGACCCAGATGCTAAGGCTTTCAGTTTACCGGGGCTGGGTGTCTCTGTATTGATTCGTGAAAAGATCAATAAGAGAAACTTAACAGGTGTCGTTATGCATGAAGCTGGTGTCCATATGGCACTTCGCAACATGATTGAACCAAAGCTCTATGATGAGATCTTAGGGATCGTTAAAGATCGCATGGAACACTCTACAGACAAAGAGTGGCTTAGAGCTACACGAAAAGCAACAAGTCCAGAGGAAGCTCTTGCCTACTGGATTGAAAATATAGGTAACAGAAAGAAGAGGGATAGTGTCATTAAGAGAGTCCGTAAGGGACTTGAACAGTGGCTTGACCCGAACTATGATGCTGATAAGTGGATAGCAGACACAGTTGCTGGTGCTTTGAAACGTTACGCAGCTAAGGACAAAGATGTTGCTAAAGTAGTCAACATGATTCTTGACCCAGCTCGTGAAGTGAAGAGTAGACAGTGGGCTGCTGCTATCAAAGCTACTGGGTCTACTAACCCAGAAATCATCTTTAAGCATTGGATTACTCATAACCCAAACAAGAACTCAGCTCTTTATAAGGAGATCAAAAGACAGGCTGAACTTGTCTATGAGAAGAAAGACCTCACTGATAAGGAGATTGAGGACTTTGCACTGAAGAAGTATTTCCATTCTGAACTCTATGAAGATGCCCCAGTGGTAACTTCTAAGACTCAGAATAAGAAAGCCACTGTGGATGCTGTGGAGTCTAATGAACATAAAGAGATCAAAGAAGAACCAAAGGTATTTGAAGAGTCTGGAACTAACAGAGCTAGAGAAAGCGCTGACAATGCTCAGGGTGATCTTGAGAAAATGATGGTTCGTAATGCTCAGGAGACAATTCAAAAGAGTGAGCCAGTGCAGACTCATTCAGATGGCTCTCATACCATCAATGGCATAACGTACTCTAAGAACAATGTAAACGGTGAGGGTATTGCCCAGACCGCAGAAGACATTGGTGAGATTGACTACTCTAAGGAGCATAAAGCTCAGACTGTCTTTGATCCAGTATCTGATAAAGGTCAGAGTTCTAAAGTACGTCAGGGTCACTTTGGTCGCTTGGGTCTTTGGTTTGAACATGGTCTGTTTAATGGTACTATTTTTGGTATCATGAGAAACTCTCATTCCAGACTTATGCAGATGTTGTCTAATATTCTGTGGAATGACCCACGAATGGAAGCTTCTTATATTGACCATCTTCCAGCTGAAAGCATTAAACAGATGATGCTTGATCGTTGGAATAATCAGTATTATGCATTCGTTGAGAAACGTATGGACTACATTAAGAAGAACATTGGTTTCTTCCATAGTATCATGAGAAACAACTGCATTAAAAAGGTTAATGAACAGATCATTCAGTGCTACAATGCAAAAGCTAGAGGAGACACTTTGGCTCTTAAAAAGTTCTCCCCAGAGATTCAGAGTATGGCTAATAATCTTGAAGAGCTGAATGCTGACATTCTGAAGCAGATGCAGACACGTTCAGAGAATCTTGGTGGTAAGAGAGGTCTTGGGTCTTTGCTGGCTCAAATGGATACTGAAAATACCTCTAAGGAGTTCTTCCGTATCACTGACTACACCAAACTCTATGAATGGATGGGTCGTAACTACAACGATGCTAATGATTGCTTGGCAGATCTGACTGAATATGCTAGACGCTTTATGGATAGAGATGCAGAAGCTAAATACTTCGTTGAGATGAAGAAACGTGAGTTTGAAGCTAAGAAGAAGACCTACAAGGGAAAGAAACCTCTTCAGTGGGTCGAACCTACAGAAGAAGAGATTGAGGAACACCTTGAACAGGCAGCAAAGAACTGGGCATATGGTAGACTCGATCAGAACAACTCTAGGCTTAACTTCTCTCTGGACGACATGAATCTGAAGAATCCTTACACGGCTTGTGCAGACTCTTTGAAGCATAGACTTCCAGTAGATACTTCAGGTGTCATGAAGTTGAAGAATGGTGTTGAATTTAGCTTTGATAAAGACCTCAGAAGCTATGATCTTGATAACTTCCTTCCGCAGATTATGAATAGACTCAGTGGTGAAATTGCTCTTAGAGCTACCATTGGTGACTCTAAGGCACAGCAGGAGTTCTACTCTAAGATTGCTCAGGAGATTGCTAAGAACTCTCCAATCAGAAATGGTAATAGAGAGCTTGAAGCAATGCAGATGGGTCTTCATAAGATTCTTGGTATTGGGTCTTACAACGTCACTGAACAGAAGGGCTGGGATGCTTTTTCTAACATGTGGAGAGCTGCTACTTATGCTAACGTAGGTGGTAACATGACCTCTGCACAGCTTGGTGAACTTGGTGGCTCTATTGGCTATGGTGGCTGGAAAGTTCTGGTCAACAATATTCCGGGTCTTAGAAACTTAGGTAAAACTCTTAGACTTGGTAAGGACGGAGCTGAGATTGTTGATAATGTCACAAGAAAGCTCTGGGCAGAAGAAATTGGTATCCATGGTTGGAGTACCTCTGCTTCTACAGACTCTAAAGTTTGGGGGCAGATCTTTGATAAAGTGTCTGCTGATAATCCGAAACCCTCTATGATTGGTAGAGGACTTGACGCAACTAATAGACTCATTAAGAGAACTTCTCTTATTACCTCTTCTGTCAACTTCATGCCAAAGCTCACTAACTGCATGGTTCAGTCTATGCGAAATGCAGCGATTGAAGATAGCTTGAAGTGGGCTGCTGGTAAGAATATGAAGGGGTGGTTCAGAAGACCATTTTCTGATAAGAAGTTGGCAGCAGCTGGTATTCATACTGCTGATATGGCTGAAAAGGTTCGTCAGGCTACCAAAAAGTACCTCATTGATGAAAAGGGTAATCTTGAGCATTGGAGAGCGGAAGACCCAATGACATTTTCTAAATGGAAGAGACTCATGGATAATGAATCTATGAGAGGTATTCAGCAGCAGTCTATTGGTAACATGAACCCATTTAGGGAGAAGCATAGACTCTTCTTCCAGTTCAAAGACTTCACTATGAAGGCTATGAATCAGCAGTTCATGAGAGCTTTATCGTCCCATGAAAGAGATGATGCTATGGCTGCTCTCTATTCGTACCTTACCAATACAGCTACCTTCTATGCTTGGACTGTAGCTAAGTCTTATATGTATTATCCAAATGATGAACAGAAGAGACAGGAATACATGGAGAATAATGGTAATCTCCGACATGTCCTTCTCTCTGGTCTTTTCCGTATGTCTATGACCGCACCTCTGTCTTTCTTAGCTGATGGTTGGGAAATTGCTACAGGTCAGTCTATGTACAGAACTACGGTTGATAATACTAGAAGCAAAGCAGAGACTGATAGGTCTTGGGATAAGATTGCACTTAGTGCTATCAATCAGGTTCCTACTGCCGGGACAGCTAAAAGAGTCTTTAACATGGGACAGAGTGTTAAGCATTTTGTGTCTGGTGATGCCACTAACGGTGATGTTGATAGATTCGTTCAGGCGTTCCCTCTGGGGTCTTACCTCGGTATGTCCTATATGGGTTCAATGATTAAGGAGAAAGCAAATCTCCCAGACAAGAGAGCGGACTACACTAAGGGACAGAAGACCCCTAGAACTAAGAAGGCTCAGAAGCCACAGAAACTTGGTAGTGCTAAAGCAAAGACCAAAACTCAGTCCCTCTTGACTTCTAAGCCAAAGGCAGCTAACAAGACACAGCTGTTAGTGGATAGAAATAAATGATTTTTATATAAAGGAGATGAATAAAAATAAGTAACGAAAGAAAAGCTCAGATCTTTTATCAGGGTGATGGCACTCAAACACAATATTCGTTTCCGTTTGATTATCTTAGAAAGGCATTTGTGCATGTCTCTCTGATTTCCGATGAGAAAATTGAAGAACTCACTCAGGGTACAGATTACACCGTAACAGATCGTGTCGTTACTTTAGCAGCTCCTACAGGTCTCAAAATTAAGATCTATAGGGTTACTACTACGAAACCTCTGGTAGGTTGGGCAGATGCTTCCGTTCTTAGAGCAGCTGATATGACCGTACAGTCTACTCAGCTTCTCCACCTTGCAGAGGAGACTTCTGACCTTGCTCAGGAAGGGGGTCTTAGTAAGGATGGGACTGATAACATCTGGGATGCTAGGTACAATAAGATTAAGAATCTTTTAGACCCTACAAATCCCGGTGATGCAGTAAATCTTAATTACATCACAAAGAATCAGACAAGTCTCTTAACGCAGCTCAACAACACCGGAGCAGCTCAGAACGCTTCTATTGTGTCTACTGGGGACTCTCAGAATGCGCGCTTGACTTCTACAGGAGACACGCAGAATACCAGACTGACCACTACAGGAGATACCCAGAATACTCGTTTGGTGACTACTGGGAACTCTTACGTCAGCACTATGACCACTTTAAGAGATGCTACTACTACGAAGGCTACTGAAGCTAACAATAGTGCAGCTCTTGCTAAGAAGTGGGCTGTGTCTGATACAAGTCCAGATGGAGCTACTGATAGTAAGTCCTCTAAGACTTGGGCTGAGGCAGCTAAAGTGTCTGCTGGTAATGCAGCTACTTCTGCTAGTGCTTCTCAGTCTAGTGCAGATTCTAGTGCATCCTATGTAGCTACAGCTTCTTCTAGTGCAAATGCAGCAAAGCAAAGTGCATTATCCAGTGCTAATAGTGCATCGGCAGCATCTTCTAGTGCTTCTAATGCGTCCACCAGTGCGTCCAATGCAAAAACTAGTGAGACTAATGCAGCTAACAGTGCAAAGGCAGCAGCTCAAAGTGCTATTGATGCTGCTAAGTTTGATCCTTCTAGCTACTATACGAAAACAGAAACTTACACTAGAGCAGAAGTAGATAACAAGATTGCTGCTGTTCCAAAGCCAGACATGTCTAACTATTACACCAAAGCGGAGACCTATAGCATTGATGAGACAGATAATAGGATTGCAACTCTGCTGATGGCTAAAGTACCTACAAAGACCTCGCAGCTCACCAATGATAGCGGATTTGCTGTAATCAATAGCAGTGGACACCTTGTTATTAACGGAAGTGAGTTGTGGATAGAAAGTGAGTTGGGGTAGGATGAGTGATCTTGGTGCAATTTTTCATGTAACGGCAGATGGAAAACAGTATGATGCTCATGCCTATACGACCACTGATGAGTGTCCAGAACCGAACTTGAAGATAAACTTTAAGGGGACAGCTGCATATATTAAGCTGGAAGCTAAAGGTAGTGGAGATGTGCCTTGCTATGTCAAAAAGAAGGATGGAGGAGTCTATCAGGTAAGAGCTGGCGCTATCCCTACAGGAACTGTACTCTTCGAAGGTGGAAAGTTTACGGTTCCAATGGGAATAACTGTTCTTAAAATCAATTATGAGGATGACGATTCACAATATGTGGGTGTAACTCCGGGAAGTACACATACACTAAAGATTTACACAACAGAAGGAAATGAAGATGTGCTGTACGGGGTTGAAGTATATTGTCACGATCATCGAGCATATTGGTTTGATATTGCTTGGCGGGATGAACCCTACTTGGGGGAACCCGAGGCTTCTGTATATATAAGTTGGTCTCCTGAAATTAACAAAAAAACTCCTACAAGAAAAGATTATTAACAAAAAGGAAAGGTGATTATCATGTTCGCTTATCCACCAGCCCCACCAGCTATCAATAGCTTCGGAGGTGAAGTAAATGATGTAGAGGAAGTAAGGAGAGCTAGAGTAGACCCTTGTGGCTCTCTCACTTTCTTCATTTCTAAAAAAGAAAATAAGGTCTATGTAAAATACATTGATCTTAGTGGTCTTCCAGTCATTGAAGTTTATGAGAAAGCAAAAGGACAGGAAGAGAGTCTAAATGAAAGGTTAAAGACACTTGAAGAAAAAGTAGATACATTGATTACGAAAAGTAAAGGAGACTAATCACAATGAACACTAACATTGAATCTGCTATTACAGCACTCATTGGTAACGACCCACGATTTCAGAGGGCAATGGCTATGCTTAATGGTAAGACCCCAGTAGAAATGCAGCAAGTTGTCATGAACATGATTTCTACACAGGGTATTTCTCAGACACAGCTCGCTCCTCTTATTTCCAATATAAAGCAGAAATTTGCAATGCTTGGCATTCAGCTCTGAGCGGACGGCAGAGTTGATATATACAGTTCTCATATTATTTTTACGAAAGGAATGGTGATTCTATGGAGAACGGTATGAGTAGTGGTGTACAGCCTGTATTTAATCTGAATGAGAAAACAGGCGGTGGTTTCGGTGGTAGTGAATGGTTGTGGGTAGTCGTTTTATTCGTATTACTCGGTGGTGGTGGTAATCTCTTTGGTAACAAAGGGAATGCTGCAACTCAGGCAGATATTCAGAGGGGCTTTGATTACTCCAATGAAATGTCTCAGATGCGTGGTCTGACCTATGGACAGGCTAATAGCACCTATGCTCTCACGAATGGTATCAATGGTCTTGAGAAGACTGTCATGCAGGGCAACTTTGGCATCATGCAGCAGCTGGGTCAGAATCAGCAGTCTGCTCAGATGTGCTGCTGTGAGACCAACAGAAACATTGATGCAGTTCGTACAGAAGGGTATAGAAACACTTGCAGCATCGTAGAAGCTATCAAAGAGGATGGTGAGAAGACACGAGCAATGTTCTCTGCATACCAGATGGCAGAACTGAAAGCTAAGCTGGAAGAAAGAGATCGTCAGCTCATGGCAGCTAACATCCTTAATGGACAGACAGCACAGACAGCAAATCTTATTCAGACACTGCGTCCAGCCCCTGTTCCAGCTTTTATCGTTCCTGCACCTACAGGTACGACACCTTCTACACCTACGACTTAGTAATAAGTTAGTGGTAAGTTAAATATGGTGGGGAGTGTCTTTTGGCACTCCCTATTATATTTATATTAAGAAAGGGGACTACTTGGATATTCTAAATAGTATTGTTGCTATTTTAACAGTAGCTAGTTGTCTGAGTGCTGCTTTCAACTATGTTGTTATCAGACCATTACAGCATGCTATTGACCTTAATAGCGATGTATTACATGAGTTGAAAAGAGAGATCGAAAGGAGTGTAGCAGACAGGCGTGCTTTGGATGTGCGTGTAGCTGCTCTTGAAGAAGCTCATAAAATCAATTCTAAACGCCTTGATGAAATATGCTCTACGTTAAGCGAAAAATCAAAGAGATAATCAGTACATTTAAGATTAAGAAAAGTGACAAAGACTCCATGAGACTCATCAAATGGAGTCTTCGTTACCTTCTGTTTTGTTTGGTTCTTTATTTGGTAATGACCTTATATGAATGGGTCGTAACTGGTCATGCTAACTTATCTGAGTTTAGACAATATATCACTGCCGTAGGTGGTCTTACTATTGCTATCCAGACCTTTAGCCGTTGGCTGGTAGACACAGATCATGATGGTATTCCAGATGAAGCCAAAAAAGATAATGAAAGGAGATTTCCACCATATGACCCCAGATGAATTTATTGATTTTATCGGAGACACAGCTGGTAAGGTCTGTGCTGAGTACAATCTTCCAGCTTCCGTATGTATTGCTCAGGCTATCCTTGAAAGTGGCTGGGGTAGGTACTGTATCGGACAGTTCAACTACTTTGGTCGCAAGTGGAATGGCTGGGGTAACTATGTAAGACAGCAAACAACAGAATATGAGAATGGTGAATATGTCACTATCTATGATAAATTCCAGTCCTATGAGTCTCTTGAAGATGCCATTAGAGATTGGTGCGTTCTCATTGCTGAAGACTATAAATACTCTGATGTGATCTATGCATGGCATGAACACTGGTCTGTAGAGGACTTTGTGTACGCTCTTGCACCGATCTATGCTACAGACCCAGATTATGCTTCTAAGATTATGGCTACAATCAATGCTAATGATCTCACTAGATTTGATGGATGGGGAGATGAAACTAATGCCGAAGATTAACAGTGCCATTATTGACCAGATTGCACAGCTGGAAGTTGATGCCCTACTTGATGGTCTCTCAGACCCAGAGCTTAGACGTAATCCAGCTTTCCTTGATAAGGTCAGACGCTTCCTCAAAGAGAACCAGCTTCAGACCACCCCAGAGACTCCGGGGGTTGCTGAACTGATGAAGAGGCAGCAGACCACAGATATCCCGATCTTTAAGGAGGAGGTAGGTCACTTTGCTATGGACGGAAGACCAAATTAAACAGGCTCATAAGGACTTCCGTGTCTTCGTGTTCATGGTCTGGAAATCTATTGGTCTTCCAGACCCTACACCTATTCAATACGATATTGCAAAGTACCTTATGAATACCCCAACTGACCGAAGTATCATAGAGGGGTTTCGAGGTGTCGCTAAGTCCTTTTTGACTTGTGCGTACACCGTATGGATGCTTTGGAAAGACCCTCAGATAAAGGTCTTGGTTGTATCTGCATCCAAAGATAGAGCAGATGCAAACGCTGTCTTTATAAAACGTATTATATATTTGCTTCCTTTCTTGGAACCTTTACAGACCCAAAGGGGACAGCGAGACACACAGAACCTCTTTGATGTGGGGCTTGCAGTGCCAGATATTTCCCCATCGGTGAAGTCTGTAGGTATCACTGGTCAGATCACAGGGTCTCGTGCAGACCTCTTGATTGCCGATGATGTTGAAGTTCCAAATAACTCTGGTACTCAGGTGCAGCGTGATAAGCTAGGAGAAGCAGTAAAGGAATTTGATGCAGTCCTTAAACCGGGTGGTAAGATCATCTATCTGGGGACTCCTCAAAACGAAATGAGTCTCTATAATGAACTCACCAAACGTGGCTATAGCAGACGTATCTGGACTGTTTTGTATCCAGCTTCTACAGCAGAAAGGGAATCCTATGGAAATGATTTAGCACCATTTGTGGCAGACCCTTATGATGCAGACCCAGAGTCTTTTGCTGATAAGTTTATCCCTACAGATCCAGATAGATTCAATGTAGAGGAAATTGAGAAGCGTAAACTGTCTTATGGTAAGGCAGGGTTCTCTCTTCAGTTCATGCTCAATACGAATCTCTCTGATGCTGAAAAGTATCCACTGAAGGTAAAGGACTTTATTGTAGCAGACCTTGATCTGAAGCAGTCTAGCCTCAAATGGGCATGGTGCTCAGACGGCTCTAAAAGGCTCTCAGACGTGCCCTCGGTGGCTCTTAAGGGAGATTACTTCTATAGTCCTTTGAGTCGCTCTGAGGAGGTTTCAGAGTATTCTGGGACGGTTATGGCAATAGACCCTAGTGGTAGAGGTAAGGATGAGACTGCCTACTCGATCATTAAGTTCCTCAATGGCTACCTGTTCATTATGGATATTGGTGGCTATCATGAAGGGTACTCTGAGGGGACACTTACGACCCTAGCTAACAAGGCTAAGTTCTATAATGTCAATGAAGTGGTCATCGAATCTAACTTCGGTGATGGCATGTTCTCTCAGCTGCTGAAACCTGTTCTAAATAGGATTCATCCTTGTGCCGTTCAGGAGATCAACAATAGACAGCAGAAGGAGAAGCGTATCATTGATACTCTTGAACCGCTGCTCATGAGTCATAAGATTGTCCTTAATCAGAGCGTTATTATGGACGATTATAGGGTCTATGAGAGACAGCCAGCCTATAGCTTTGTTTATCAGATGACCAGACTCTGTGATGAACGTGGTGCTTTGGCTCATGATGATAGACTTGATGCTGTAGCTATGGCTGTAGCTTATTGGCATGATGTGCTTGATAGAGATGCCAATGTGGGCTTAGAGGAGCATCTTGAAGAGGAATTAGAGATGTGGGCAGATCCTGATGGAGGAGCTTTGAATTGGGGTAAGCCAGAGGTCTTTAATGATAAGCTGAGTCTTGGTAAGATGCATGTGAGCAGCTTGAACCCCTTCAGGAAGTCGTAAAATGCGTTCTGATGGCTTCTAAGGTGCTTTGAAGGTAACTTTTCCTAAGACAGACAGGAAGCTCTTAGAAATGAAATAAGCGCATTCTAGCTAGTTGGTACTTTCTACTGACTAGCTATTTTGTAACTATTTATAAATATACAGAATTATGTATAATTATAAATAAGGATAGGAAGAGTTTATTGTCAACCTAAATTCTTATTGAGACACAAATATACAAACTCACTAATTGAGACACCTAATGGTAGAAGGGAAGGAAAGTTATAGTATACATAATGATACTACATTCTGTTCTTCACATTATGAGTTGCATAATGAATATTCATAAATATAAGTTAGTTAGTAGCTAGTAAATAGCTAGTTAGTAGCTAACCTTAAAAACTCTTATGAACTCTTAAAGCCTTCTTAAAGGGCTGGTCAGGTATCATAAAGAATTTCTAAACAATTCTAAAAGAGTCCTTTATGAGTTCTGACAGATACCTTAATGCTACCTTCTATCTAGCTACTATCTAGCTATCTAACTATCTATATAAAGGAAGTGTAATATGATTACTACTATTATCAAATATCTCAAGTATATCATAGTGGCTGTAGTTTCTTTCCTCCTTGGCTATGGCTGCTATGCTTATTTTAATAAACCACTATTTACTACTAACCCTGAATCTAAAGTGGAAAGTAAGTCTAAAGACACTGAGGTGATCCATGAAACGCATACTGTCACAATTAAAGAGAAGCAGCGAGACACAGATCCAGACTTAGTAGTGAATAACAGATACACCGCTAGTATCCATGGGGAGACCATGGAGATACCAGTGGTTCCTCATAAAGATCAGACAAAGGTAACTACAGAGATCGACATGACCCCTGTAGTCCGTAAATTGGCTGATGCAGAGTACAAAAGGAACTGGGAAGTATCTACAGGTCTTGGTAGATCTCATGATGGTCACTTCTATGTCCCTATTGGATTCCAGAGGAACTACAACTATGATAGAGCCATTGAGGTGTCTGTGGGACTCTCTAAGGATCATGTGGAGAACTTTCAGGTGGTTCATAAGTGGAAGTTCTAACTGGGTCTTACAAAATTTTGGAAAAAATTGTGAAGTGTCTATTCATCCACTTGGGCTGGTCTGGATTCCCCCCCC
>ERZ1034791.18-NODE-18-length-50511-cov-10.714979_pt1 | contig 50511 bp, 74 predicted proteins | sample MGYA00520649_ERZ1034791 | MGnify/ENA primary metagenome ERZ1034791 (study PRJEB33766, sample SAMN09781683) | gut metagenome | biome: gut microbiome | host: Homo sapiens | place: Madagascar | study: EMG produced TPA metagenomics assembly of the PRJNA485056 data set... | reverse complement strand
ACTTAAAAAATTTTTAGAAAATAAAAAAGGCGGTTTTGCCCTTCAGGATGAAAATTATCATCCGCTTGAAAAACCTTTAATGCATGACAAGGTGTATGAATATCATCACGAGAAAGCTGTTCTGGAGGATGAAAAGCTGTATGACACAGAATCAGCGAAAAAAGTTTTTACATACGAATCAAGTCTGGAATATATCACATTATGTAGAGCAAAACGCAGAGCTTATTTCACAACCCCTCATGGGAATTGGTTTTCTGCTGAAGAAGAAGTTGAGACTGAAAGTAGAATCACTGATGTTGGAAGCTATTGTATACAGGCTACAAAAACCATTTACACATACAGTGATCTTCGAATGGAACAAGAAGCTACAGTTAAAGTTCTGATCGGCAAAAATGATTATGAATTGTACAAGAAATATTTTGGGGAGGTAGAAGAAGCATGATTTCGGAAGAATACAGTGAACACTTTGATGAACTTCGCAAGAATCGAGTCGAGGTAAGCTATCATAAATACGGTCCTGCCAGGAAGAATTTTAAAACCGGGAACGTGCAGGCGCTTCAGTCCATGGAACGGTGTATTGAGAAATATAATTCTACCGGAAACACAGAATATCTCGTGGATGCAGCAAATTACCTTATGTTCGAGTTTATGTACCCGCAGCATCCTAAAACACACTTCAAAGCTACAGACAGCAAGGATAGCGCCGGGATAGTCGGAATCAGCGTAAAGGAAATGGAGGAATTGATGAATGAACAATACTAACTCTGTAACTGTTACGTACGCAGTAGCCATTTTAAGGCACGAACTTCTTACACATGGAGAAGTTTACAATGGTTTCAAAGCAAGCCTTAAAACAGCAATTGAGAAGTACTGTACATGCGGCCTGCCATTTGAGCCAGAAGAAGAAACTGCCGGTAAGATTCTTGATTTTATGATCGGAGAGGAACAGAAAGAATGATTCTTGCAAAATTTGTAGCAGCCATGTTGGATATTGCATTTTTTACATTGGTTTTAGCATTCCTTATATCACAGGATGAAACCGAAAAGAAAGGCAATCCAATAGCATCGGCAGTATTTATATTGATGGAAATATGTTTCGCAGTTAATGCAGTTGTGATTTTTAGATTATAAAGGAGGACGCAAGTAATGAAATTTAAAGAAGCATTTGAAGAAATGAAATCTGGAATTCCAGTGAAATTACCATCATGGGGAGGATATTGGTGGTGGGATGAAGAATCTCAGACAATCCTTATGTACACAAAAGATGGTGATTGTTTGGATATAAGAGAAACACGTAATGTAGAGTATACGCTTCAGAATATTCTTTCTGATGAGTGGATTTATGCGAATGGCCAGAACTGTCCGATCCTTGGCGGAGAAGCAACATTCTCATTTGGAGAAGCGATTAAGTACCTGAAAAAAGGTATGAAAGTAGCGAGAAAAGGTTGGAATGGAAAGAAACAGTACATTCAGCTCGCCACTGGAATTTCATATAAGACTGCTGATAATGAAATTGTAAATTGTGAGCATGATGCAATCGGAAACAAAGCCATTGCTTTTGTTGGAACATCTGGTGTACAGATGGGATGGCTTGCATCTCAAGCAGATATGTTAGCAGAAGATTGGATTTTTGCAGAATAAGAGGAGAACCCAATGTGGTTAGCATTCACAATACAAATTCCCCTGTTCACCATACTGATTGAACGGGTGAAAATACAAGAAAAGCAGAAGCCTGTCGTTCTCAGGTTCGGGAAAGCCTTTGAATCTGACAGGTCGAGGCATCCAGAGTAGCTTAGGTCTGCGTTGGTGAAACACCGATGAGATTAATTATTTCCCGGATCATCTGTAAAGTAACTGGCGCGGACTTAACAATGTCATGGATGCTTTCTAAAACACCAGAATATATCACTTCCCGGGAGTGTTGTCCCGGGAAAACAATGGGCTATCGTCAAGCGGTAAGACACAGCACTTTGACTGCTGTATTCGCGGGTTCGAATCCCGCTAGCCCAGTCGGATTATATTGTTTAGCCATGATATAGTTCCCCTCCGAATTGGTTCCATCTATCCCAACGGGGATGATTAAAGGGACTTCAAATGTCCCGGATGGTATTCTGCATGGCGCAGAACAATCAGACCCTTTGTTACGGCTGTGAGGGTATGAACCGTAACAGTAGAGGAACGTTGCTCTTGAGTTGCCTAATAACGCCTCTACTTAGGACATTTATCTCAGTAGGTCAGAGAACCCGGCTCATAACCGGGCGGTCCTGGGTTCGAACCCCAGAATGTCCATTTCTCCATCAAATGCCATCTGAGCCGTTATCTTGGATGGAAAAATTTTTACCAGATAATTGAGAATCGAAAGGACTGCGATAACCGGGTGATACGGCGACGAGTTACGCGCTACGACTTCACTTTATCTGGTGGCATTCCGGAGTTTAATGGGTTGACGAATCTAGGAGTTTTAAGGAATGCAGGAGTCCGTACAAGGTTCGCTCTATATCACCTATAGGGCATAAATATCTAAGACAACTTCGTGGAGCATACCACGGTTATCAAAAAGCCGTCAGGTTGGCAAAAATACGACAGTCCAAAACATGAAAAATTGCCTAGTGAAAAGCATAACACGATAAACATATTGCTAACCCGGGGTTTCCGGGTTATGTGGAATGTGCAGCTAGTGGAAAGCTGATAGGGACGAGCAACCTAGTCTCCGGTTCGATTCCGGGCGTTCCGCTTTAATCCGCTTAGAGTTAAACTGTTTGTATACAGGCGGTCTATGTTTCTAGTGGATTTACACTAAGCAAAAAAAGGCGAAACTCAACTCAGGCATTGTCTGACCGTTATAGGCGGTAAATATGGCAAGGTAGCTCAATTGGTAGAGCAGTAAAAGATTGTAAGTCATGTTCGTGACTTCTACAGCAATTCTTTCCATTACAAGGTACTTGTCGGTGGTTCGAGTCCACCCCTTGCCACTGCCCCAGTTTGTCGGTTGTGGGAAACCGACGGAACATGTCTGTGTTCTTTACTGCAAATAATTTTATAGGTTCAAATCCTGTTGGGGCAATTATGTGATGCTTACAGCAATTCATTTGGACATAACTGTTAATTATGAAAACCAAAAGCATCATGAAGAAAAATATGGGACACTTACAGCAACTCATTCTTAAATAAAATCTTAGGCGTGTATTTTATATTTTGTGTCCTGAAAGGAGAAAAACATGGATTTTGCAAATGCAATGAAAGAAGAAAGTAAGTTTACAAGAACCGAGAATGGCGCAGTTGCGCTGAATACCACAAGTGACGCAAGGCTTGATCTATTCGGAACTATTGGTGCATTAAGAGATGCTGATGAGAATAGAATCACTACATTGTTCTCAGAAGCATATGCGCAGGATAAACTCTTTGCTACGAAGATTGCTTTTTACGCAAGAGATATTCGTTGCGGACTTGGGGAAAGAAAAACCTTCCGAACCATTATTCGCTATATGGCAGAACATCATCCAGAAGCGCTCAGGCCGAACCTTGATTTGATTGGAGCGTTTGGAAGATACGATGATCTTTATGAATTGATTGGAACACCACTGGAAGATGATATGTGGAAAACCATGAAAAATCAATTCGAGGAAGATCTGAAGAATCTCAATGATGGCAAAGCAATTTCTCTGCTTGCCAAATGGATTAAAACTGCTGACGCAAGTAGTGCAAAGACTAGAAAATTAGGAATTCTGACTGCGCAGAAGTTAGGTTATCCAGTTTACAACTTTAAGAGAATCGTTCGCAGCATGAGAAAGCAGATAGGTGTCGTTGAAAGCCTTATGTCCGCCGGTAAATGGACTGAAATCAAATATCCAGAAGTTCCAAGCCGTGCAATGATGATTTATCGTAGAGCCTTTGCAAAACATGATCCTGATGGCTTCAGCGAATTTATCAATAAAGCTGATAAAGGAGAAGTTAAAATCAATGCTTCAACCTTGTATCCATATGACATTGTAGAGAAAATCCTTTATGGAAGAGAAAACAATAAAGTCCTTGAAACGCAATGGAAAGCACTTCCAGATTATATTGAACAGGGAACAAATGCTTTGATTATGGCTGATGTATCTGGTTCAATGTATGGAAGACCAATGGCAACCTCAATTGGTCTGGCAATATATTTTGCTGAGAGAAATACAGGTGCATATCATAACTTGTTTATGACGTTCTCTGGCGATCCACAGATTGTCACATTAAAGGGCGAAACACTTCACCAGAAAATAATCAATACTGCAAAAGCAAATTGGGGCGGTAGCACAAACCTTAAAGCTGCATTTGAGAAAGTGCTCGATATTGCTGAAGAGAACAACGTTTCACAAGAAGAAATGCCGAAAGCTATAGTTGTTATCTCTGATATGGAGATTGATTATAGCGTAAATAAGGACTGGTCTTTCTATGACAAAATGGAAAAGAAATTCCGAAAAGCCGGATATGTTATTCCGAATATAATTTTCTGGAATGTCGACAGCAGACATGATGTGTTCCATGCAGATGCTACAAGAAAAGGCGTACAGCTTGCAAGTGGCCAGTCGGTAACAGTATTTAAACAGGTATTGCAGAATCTTGGATATAATCCAGTTGAAGCTATGGAGAATACAATCAATTCAGAGAGATACGATTGTATCACTGTTGAATGAAATATAAGGTGAAAATCAACTCAGTTTTTTAACTGGCCGTGACAAGCGGTACGGAATGTAGCTCAGTGGTAGAGCAATGGACTTGTAAGCTATGTGTCGCAGGTTCGATTCCTGCCTTTCCGATTCCAATGAACTGCAATCATTGGAAAAATTTCTTTTTCTTTTACCTTGTTTCGGTTTCCAGTACTCCACGTTGGGTGGCTAGTTACGGTTCAAGTCCGTGTACTGGAATTTTTGTTTAAGGAAGTGGCTTATGGAAGAAAAAGATTATTGTTGTACATGTAAATGGTACGCAACATACGAAGGTGTCTGCTGCAATGGTGACAGTGAACATTGTGCAGATTTTAGATGCCTTGATGATAGTTGTGAATGCTGGGAGGGTGTAAAGAATGAAAATTCATGAAGCGATACGTCTGAGAAATGTATACGGCGGAGAAACGACTCTTAATAACCTTGTAAGTCTAATACAAGGAAATAAAATTCACAGATGTCCGAAGTGCGGCGGAAGTGGAACTACTATCAAAAGAGTAAATCGTGCACAATACTGGGAATGTTGCGATGATTACAAAGAAATAGAAGTTACTTGCGATTTATGTAACGGTGAGTGATACACCGATAAAATATACAAGCCTAAAATGGTACAGGATGGATGGGAATGCAAATAGCAGGCAAAGAAATCAAAGATGAATGTTCCAAGTGCGGGAATGTCCTTGAGTGTGAATTGTTTCGACAGGGACATGGAATAAAACAGGAACGTGAGAATGTAGCAAAGATGATCGAGTGCCAGATGAATCACAGGAAAGGTAGGGAAAAATAAATTATGGAAAATGATTTATTGTTACGATACAAACGTAAATGTCCACTTTGTGGAGGAACGGTAATCAATACAGGAGTGGATATCTTTGGCGGTGACGTAGATGCTGCAGGTTTGAGAACTGATGCAGAATGGATTTGTACAAACTGCAAAACTAAATTTCATAGTGAATTTTATCTCGAATCTGATAGGATTAAGACAATTTATAACGCAAAGGCCACATTACTTGATAAAAAAGATTGTCAGCCTAACGTTCTTGGAGAATTAAACACTAATAGAGGAATATGGTGATATAAAATGATTAAAATTTTAGTTCCTGGAACATTAAAAAGAATAAATTGCGGAAAATGCGGAGCAGTGTTGCAGTACGATGAAAAAGAAGATGTTAAAGAAGAATGCATAGAAAAAATGTTTTCTACAAATATGCCATCTGGACGTGGACGTAAGCAGAAATATATCATATGCCCACAGTGCAAGAATAAAATAGTTACGTGGTCTACAAGATAGGAGAGGATGCCATGAGAATTGAAGATTTGAAAAATTGGACTGTATATCAGCTGAAAGAAGAAGTTGTTCGGTTGGCTGATGAGAGAGAAGCAAAGCAACATGAGATTTTACACAAAAATGAGAAAATCAACGAGCTTTATGCTGAACTGGATAAAATGTTCGCTTATAACAATAAGTTAATAAGACAGGTGAGCGAAAAGGCAGATACACCATTTTACGACGAATCTGAAGAAATCGCAAAATATCACAGGCAGCACCAGTCCGATTGCATCACGATTAATCAGCTTCAGACTACGTTGGACGTACTTGTTGACCGATATGCGAATCTGAGAAAGATTCATGGGGTGAGTTGATGTTATGGATAATCAAATTACTGTTAGCAAATTATTAAATATACTTGATGGCCTTTTACAGAGTGGCTTTGGAGATGCACCTGTGTTCTTAGGCGAAAATTATCCGCTGTTAGAAGATTCAATAAGCGTTAATCTGTGTGAAAACAAGCTACACATTAGGAATACATATTATGATGAAAAAATGGCAGAAGCAATGAGAAAAGCTATTAATGGTATGGAAGATGTACATAGAACATATATAGCAGATTGTTACAAAGCTGGAAGAGGAATGGACATAAAGGAGTGAGAAAGCATGAAAGATAATGCATATTTACTTAGTAGCCCTTGGATAGAAGCCGTTCAAAGCATATATTTTTCTTCAGGAGCGTTTAAAACATGCATTGCTTCGTATAAAAACAATTATCTTAAAATGCATGGAAAACGCAAAATAAGACAGATTGCCGGAAGAAAGAGAAAGAGGAAGTTTCACAATCAATTCAGCGATAATGTAAGAAGCAAAATGAGAATTTATCTTAAACGGAAACGTAAAGGCATTAAGCATAAAAAGAATAGGAGATTAAAGTGAGCATCAAATCAGCACTTGAATCTGAGGGGATAGATTTCTCTCAGGTAATGAACCCACCAGAACCGTGGGACGGGATAGCACAGATCAAAACGGTAAATGGCGAAAAATGGGTGATATGTCCTTATTGCTTCAAAAAGGCACTGAAAATTCTCCCCACCACAAAAATTCATCGGATGCCGTACAAATGCAAGGGAAGCAACTGCAAGAAAGAATTTATGGTGAATGTATGAACAGAAAACGGATTAAATGTTTTTTAACAGGTGGATGCAAGTTCAAAAGTTCGGATACAGAATCAAAATGCAATGACAAAGAAAAGACTTGCACTATTACGGAAACTTGCTACAAATGCGGGAAGAAGTACACTGCCGTATTCACTTACAAACAGTTAGGAATTCCAGTGAGGTGAACACATGAAAGTATATCTGGTTTACGGAGATGTCTATTTTGAGCAATATGGTTCAGAATTCCATCTATTTGGGGTATTTACTTCAAAGGAAAGAGCGAATGAAATTAAAAAGCAGAAAGAAGATGAATTTTATCAACAAGAAATGAAGAAAAAATCGGGCTATCGTAATATTGACAGCAGGGAAGAAATTGAATTCAAAATAAAAGAAATGCAACTTGATAAAATTTGTGACTTATTTGTAGGAGGATATGTTGAATGAAAAATGCATGGAAAGTATTATTAATTTCACTTGTAGGAGTTATGGCAATTGTAATATTCGGAATTTTTGGAGTGCAGAGTTTCCAGAATCATGCAATATCATTGGAAGAGCAAGTGGAATCAGCATCGTCAGACATTAAGATACAGGAGAAACGTAGAGTTGATCTGGTGTACAACCTTGCGGATTGCGTGAAACAATATGACAAGCATGAGAGCGAAACATTAAAAGCCATTGTTTCTGGAAGAACTTCTGGTTCAAACGATATTGAGAATGTTACTACTGCAATTTCAGCTGTGAGTGAAGCGTACCCAGAATTAAAATCTTCTGAGAACTACAAGCAGCTCATGACAGAACTTTCTATGACAGAGAATCTTATTGCTGAATACAGAGAGAACTACAACAAGTCGGTCAAATCATATCGCAAATATGTAAAAGCATTTCCTCAGAGATCATTCTTGAATATGCTTGGATATGACAAAAAAGAATTTGAATTACTTGATTTTGATGCACCAGAATCGGCACCGCAGAATTTATTTGAGGAATAGATATGAAGACGGATAGAGGTTGGGATTTTGGAAACTTCGAGATTACGAAAAGAGAAATTATTGCCAGTATTTCCATTATCGCAGTAATGTTTCTTATTGGAGTGTTGATTTCTTCCAAAATATCCGACTGGCAGATAAACCAAAACGATAAATACAATAAAGCAGTAAAGATTCAATCCACGGATTTATTTCAGTATGGGATGGAAACCAATGTCGGCAATGCTTTTGTATATGGCGAATTAAAAGCTGTAGATACAGTTACTTACCCCGAAATCGGTGGAAAATACATTTATGTTAAGAAAGTAAAAGAAAAATACACGCGACACACCAGAAGAGTAGCACATAAATCTGGAAAGAGAACTTATTATACCACAGAAACGTATTGGACATGGGATTATGTAGGAAAAGAAAGTAAGAAAGCTAAAAAGATAAATTTCTGTGGAATTGATTTCAAAAGCAATAAAATTGTTCTTCCAGATGATGAGTACATTGATACGGTAAAAGAGTCAAGCCGTATCAGGTATAAATACTACGGAGTTGGGACAAAGTACAAAGGAACAATTTTTACGGCATTGAAAGACAAAACAATCAGCGATAAATCAGTGTTTTACAACAATAGAGATATCAGTGAAACAGTTAAACATTTGGAATCCGATATGCCGTTAATATTGTTTAGAATCGGCTGGATTTTACTAACTGGATTAGTAGTATTTGGATTTTATTACTTAGACAATAATTGGCTTGAATAATAAAGGTGATTGAATGAACAAAATCATAAGTATATGCTGGATAATTATAAACACATTCGTATTTGTGTTAGCAATTGATTATTTGATACTTACAATATCATTAATACTTAAAGGTAATTACGGATTCTTCTCAACAGTATCAATGGTTGCAGTAATAGTATTTGCAGGGATAAAAGCAATTGAGAACATCCTCAATGAAATAGAATAATAAATCAGTCAGAGAGCCACATGAGAGCCAGACTAAATCCTAAGAAGAAAGGAGGTCTGGCTCTATTTTTATGCAAAAATTCACAGAAGGTTCGCTTGAATGGTATCGGTCGATTCTAAATCAAATTATTAATGGTGATATGACGGTCTATCAAAACCAGAAAGACTGCCTTGATCTGCTGTTAAATATGAATATTGACCTTCCTTTCAAGGATAATCCAGATGCGCAACAGATGGGAATAAAGGTAAGCCAGTATGCACACAATATCGCAGAAAGACAAGCTGCTATTACTGGAAGCGGAGATTTTGATGATATTTACTGGAAATATTTACTGTTGGAAGCACCATGGATTTTTGAAAGCTATTTGTTTTATATGGAAAAAAACAGGCAACCACGCAGAAAGTTTTACGAACCAAGAAAGAAAACTTTGAATATTCTGGTTCAAGACCTTCAGGACTTGGAAGATAGAAAGATTGAGTTTCTTGGCGTGTCCATGCCACCACGAACTGCAAAGTCCACCACATGTATTTTTTTCTTATCTTGGATAATGGGAAAAAGACCAAACAGTCATAATGCAATGAGCGGACATAGTGGTATCCTTGCTGACGGTTTTTACGGAGAAATCCAGAACCTTATATCAACACCAGAGTATACGTTCAATGAGATTTTTCCAGAAGCAACATTGGAAAAGAAGTCAGCAGATAAGAAAGAAATCAATTTAGGAGCACCAGACCGATTTTCAACCCTTACTTGTCGTGGTATTGACGGTACGTGGACTGGTTCTGTAGATATATCCTCCGATGGGTACCTGTATGTTGATGACCTTGTTCGAGATAGAACAGAATCATTAAGCCCTACGCGCCTTGAAAATCGCTACCAGGATTATCTAAACGTATTGGTTGACCGTAAAAATGACGGTGCAAGAGAACTTATGGTAGGAACACGATGGAATGTCATGGATCCGCTCGGAAAAGTAGAAGCAGAAAAGCGGAATAATCCACTGTATAGATTTAGAAAGATTCCTGCTTTGAATAATAATGGGGAATCTAATTTTGATTACGATTATGGTGTTGGGTTTTCTACAAAATACTATATCGACATGAGATCGCGACTTGATTCTAATGAGTGGCAAGCAAAGTATCAACAAAATCCATTTATCCGTGAGGGACTTCTTTTTCCAGAAGATGAACTTAGACTGTACAACGGCGTCCTTCCAGACGGAGATAGCAGAGTGGTTACTGCTTGTGACGTTGCATGGGGAGGCGGAGACAGCCTTTCAATGCCTATCGGAAGAGAATATGAAAACGGAGATGTCTATATTTTTGACTGGGTATTTAACAAGGGAACAAAAGAAACAACGCTTCCAATAGTTGTCGGAAAGATTATGGGAAATGAAATACGTCAGATTAATTTTGAGGCCAACAACGGCGGAGATATGTACAAAATGTACGTGGACGAGAAGTTAAAAGAACAGAAGTATAAATGCAGCTGTACTTCAAGCAGGGCGCCGGCAAATATGGAGAAAATGTCAAAGATCATAGCATATTCCGATGACATAAAAAGAAATTTTGTCTTCTTAGATTCTGACCATCGGAGCAAAGAGTATCAGGCTGCAATGGATGAACTTACTTTTTTTGTACAGCTCGGAAAGAATGTTCATGATGATTCCCCAGATTCGCTCACTCAGTTACAAATGTTTATCGAAAAAGGAAATGGAGCAGTTGTAAAAGCAACCCAAAATCCTTTATGGAGAAGATAATTATGGTAAATACGTTAAACAAACCAGAAGAAGTTGAATTTAATGGAAAAATATACAGACTTATGGGAGCAAAAAGATATTATCTTTCCACTTCTACTAAAAACGAAGAACGTAAACACGCAAAAGGACTTCATGTGGCTATATGGGAATTTTATCATCATCAAAAAGTACCAACAGAATGCTGCATCCATCACAAAGACGGAAATCCTTTTAATAATGATATTAATAACTTGGAATGCGTAAATAAGTCTAAGCATTTTTCTGAACACTCTTTAAATAATTGGAAAAACCCCGAGTTCCGAAAACTTGGCATAAGAAGCCTAAACAATATACGCGATAAAGCGTCTGAATGGCATAAATCCCCAGAAGGGTTGAAATGGCATCAGAAAAACAAAGAAAATTATTCTAAGCCAGTTGATATGTTTGACACAAACGGAAATAAATTGAATTCTTTTGCGAGCTTGATTGATGCGTCAAGAGAAACAGGAATATCATATTCCGGCATTGCTAAATGCGCAAAATGTAATCAGAAAACATCTGGTGGATTCGTTTGGAAATATAGTAAAAATTGATTCTTTTGGGAAGGAGATAACATGACCACAAGAGAATATTTAGGGCAAATTCAGCGTTGCAATAAAATAATCAACAATAAGTACATAGAAATTGAGCAGCTAAAATCTCACGCAATGGGATTAAATTCATTCTCTTTCGGAGAACGGGTTCAAACATCTCCCAGTCATGATAAAATTGGTGACTTAGTTGCAAAGATTGTGGATTTGCAGTCTGAAATTCAAGATATCACATATGAGTATATTGAAATAAGGTCGGAAGTGGTCAGGACAATTGACTCTGTGAAAAATCCTGTGCTGTACGATATTCTGTTTAAAAAATATATTGAGGGGAAACCACTTAATATAATTGCCGATGAAGTAGGCTATTCTTACCAAAGAACAAAAGAACTTCATTTGGATGCAATATCTGCTATAAAAATATTAAAAGGATTTGATTCATGAACTTCATACTGAATCGTACTTAAAAAAGTTGTATAATATAAGCTGTAAAATAAGCACCAGGAAGAATCCTTGGTGCTTTTTTCATGCAGAAAAATAGGAGGACAGGCAGTGGGGAGAAACAAAACAAACTTTGTTGACCTATGCCAAGGCGAGTTTGGCAGAAAAACTGCCTATACTGGCGTAGACCAGATTACTCCCCAGAATGTGGCACAGGTCCTTTCTGATACAATTGGAATCCATAACAGAAATAGAACCCTGATGGATTACCTTTATAGATATTACAAGGGAGATCAGCCAATTTTATATCGTGAAAAACTTGTTCGCCCAGAGGTCAACAATAAAGTTGTTGAGAATCATGCCCTTGAAACAGTCAAATTCAAGGCAGGACAGATATACGGAGAACCTATTCAGTATGTCTGCAAGAAGAAAAAAGCGAGTAAAAAAACAAACGAACAAGTTGATAGGCTCAATGATTATCTGGACGAAGCCAATGCAGACGCCAGAAATATTCAACTTGGGATATACCAGAGTGCAGTAGGAACTGCATATAAAGCAATCCTGAGAGAGGATGAATGGACAAAGGATGGAGACTTACCGCCATTCAGAATCTTCATCCCATCACCGCAGGATGTATATATTGTTTATTCAGGCGTTACTGGCAAACCAGTGCTTTCCGTCCAGATTTTAAAAGATGAGAACAATCAGCAGTATTACCAGTGTTATTCTTCCAGACAGTATTTCAAAATACAAAATGGAGTGGTAACAGAATCTGGAATCAATGGTTTTGACGGTATTCCTATCATTGAATATCCAAATAATCACGACAGACTTTCCGACATCGAAATTGCGATCACAATGTATGATGCAATCAATAAGTATCAATCTGACAGGTTGAATGGGGTTGAGCAGTTCGTGCAAGCCCTGATGAAATTTAAAAACTGTGAGATTGACGAAGCAGAATTTGTAAAAATGATAAAACTCGGTGCTGTATCTGTAAAAGACGTCGGGAATGGAACACAATCAGACGTTGACTTAATGACTGCTGAACTAAATCAGTCAGAGAGCCAGGTTGCCAAAGATGATATTTACAACAATATGCTGATTGTAGAAGCAATGCCGAATCGACAGAGCAATACGGGCGGAGATACAGGAAATGCAGTGTATCTGAGGAATGGTTGGGATTTTGCAGAACGAGACGCAAAATTGGTAGAAGCATTCACAAAAGAAGCTGAAAAAGCATCTGCCAGAATCATTTTGAATATCATTCGAAAAACTTCAATGGATGTAAATATTTCGACCAGAGATTTTGATGTAAAAATCACCAGAAACCCGACAGATAACATGCTTGTTAAAGCACAGGCGCTTGATTATCTGTTCAAAAATAAAATTCATCCGCTTATTGCACTGATTACTTGCGGATTATTTAGTGATCCACAAAAAGTATATGAAATGAGTTTGCCATATCTCGGAACTATTTATCCGGAATTGGCAGATCCAGACTCAGAGCTGCAGAAAGCGCAAGATTTGCTGAATGGCTTTAACAAGGATGCGGTTTCAGAATGAGTGTTTCATCATACGATGAATTAAATATCAGATCCAACAATCGCAGAAGTGAACCGTACAAAGAGTATTTCGACAAAATGTCTATTACATACTTTCATCGAAAGGAGAAGAATAATGGCAATTGCATTAAATACAGTGATCGTTGACGGTCAGGAATACAAGCCGGGAGATGTGATTCCAGACTTCAAGAGTATTAAATGTGTTGATACGAGAGAACCAAGAAAATATCAGGGATTATCTGCGGATGTTTCTGTCCTGAATGATGTTATTGCAAAATACGCTTCGGGCGGGGCATCCTGCTTTATGTCCGATACGGGAGAATACTATGAGTATGACCGTGAAGAAAAGGCATGGAAACTTATCACCAATATCACAGAGCGTGGATTTGATTCCGAAAAAGCATATGGTGCTTTAAGACACATGCTTAATTTGAAAAATGAGGTTATTGATACTAGCGTCAAGTCGTGGCTTGACAACCATCCAGAAGCTACAACAACTGTACAAGACGAAAGTATTGAGGAAATAAAAATCAACAAAAATTTCTTGCCGTGGATTAAAAAAGATTATGTTACACCTAAAATGTTCGGTGCTAAAGGTGATGGTATTACAGATGATACGGAAAGTATTCAGTATGCACTTAATGAAGCTGAAAAAACTGGAAAAACAGTTTTTATCCCAGATGGTAACTATGTTATTAAAAGCTTAACTATCCCTAAAGCTGTAAGTATTGTTGGTGCGAACAATAATTTCGGTACTAACCGAATAGGGACGGCTTTCTATTGCACTGATAGAAATAATCCCGCTATTTTAATGAACAGTTATTCTTCCATTGATAACATCGCTTTTTACTATCCTAATCAGCGTGTCGTTAATAATTACGCTGTAACATATCCAGAAACTATTGCTCTAACTGATTCTGAAATTACTACACTTGTTAAAATAAGAAATATTTTTCTTGTCAATGCTTACTACGGAATCAACGCCACAGCTAAACACGAAAAAATGCTAATAGAAAATATATGGGGTTACTGTATTGTTAAAGGTTTAATAGTTGATGGATGTACCGATGTTGATATGATTAGTAACGTTCATTTTAATTTTAATACCTTACGCGTTTTTTATGATGAAACAGTCATGAGTCAATTTGAAACTCAAACAGCAAATACAGGTTTGGCTTTTCAGTTTGGTAGAAGTGATACTTCATATATTAAAAACTTATTCGCTTATGGTTACAGAATTGGTGTACAGTTAATAACATCAGAAACAGCTACTAACAAATTACCACCAACTTACACTGTATTTGATTGTATAAGTATGGACACCTGTGATTTTCCGTTGTGGGTTGGAAACTGCGCAAATATTTTCATTAACAATTTTGTCGGTATAGCGAAAAATCATAATAATAATAATGAAAATATAATTGCTTGTCTTTATTCAACATCGGGTACAGGATTGAACATATCAAATTCATTATTTAGTGGCTTTGGAAAATGCGCTAGTATAAATAGCGATGAAACTGTCTTTAATAATTGCGTTTTTAGAAACTACAACAGACTTAATAAAAGTACAGATAAATATGCTATTGAAAGTAAGAGAGGCGATATTTGTGTTAATTCGTGCACAATACTAGGTTCAAAATCTAGGGAGACAGGATTTGCACATATTACCACAGGAACTTCTTTCACAGCTATTGGAAACATTATCAAAAATTTAAGTGATACAGGAAAACTTATTGAAGTTGATAATGACGCTATTATTACAAGCGGATTAAATACCATAATTAATAGCAATGTAATTCAGTAACAATAAAGACCTATTAGATTTAATTCTAATGGGTCTTTATTGTTGTACTTTAATTGAATGTTAGTGTGTACCTATATGTCAATACAGTTAATTTAGAGACGAGTAAAATCGTCTCTTTTTTATTAAAAAAATATGCACCCCGATAGCGTAATCATGGGAGACACCTTGAGCTGAGCGAACAGCGTAAAAAAAGCGTATTGGTGACAGGAGATTTCAATGACAAGAGAAGATGTAAAAAAGATTTTTCCAGATGCAACCGACGACCAGATTACTTCTTTTCTGAATCAATCCAATTCTGATGTGGCTAAAGAAAAAGCTAAAAATCAGAAATTAAAAGAAGATGCAGAAAAAGCAAAAGCGTTGGAAACAGAACTGGAAGAATTAAAACAGCAGAACATGACGGATGCCGAGAAAGCAGAATTGGAGCGTCAGAAAGAGAAAGCTGCAAACGAGAAAAGAATATCTGATCTTGAAAATGCACTCGCTACTTCTCAGAAAAGAGCACTTGTAAGCGAAATTGCTTCTATTTTCGCTAAAGCAGGACTTTCAGAAACGACATATGCGAGCGCAATCGAAGCCTTTTCATTAATGCCTGTTGAGTCTAAACCAGAAGAAATGGCAAAAAGCTTCGTCAATGGAGTTTCCGAAGAAAATAAAGCGGCTCTGGATAACGCAAAATCCGAATGGGAGAAATCAGTTCTTGATAATACTCCGAATCCGGGCGGCGGAAATACGGATAAGGGACAGAAAAAAGATGACAACGATAGTCCAGCAGCTAAGTACGCAAAAGCTTACTCGGCACGCATGAACCCTAAAACAGAACCGGCAGACGACAATGCACCGGTTAATTTTTAATCAAGTAAAGGAGATTTAGATTATGGCTTTTATGAAAACAAAGCAGTATGAGTCCACTCCAAATATTCTCGAATCTGAGGTTGGGCTGGTACTGAAGACTTACACCGCAGACGCAACAAATGCAACGGCAGTAAATGATAAAAAAATCATCAAAGCAGGTTCCGTGTATCCGACAAATGGGACTGGTGCAAAAGGAATCGTATTTGAAGATGTTGATATGACAGATGATGCTAAAAGACCGATTTCCGTGATCGTAGCAGGACGTGTCCTTGAGAAAAGGCTGCCAGTTGCAGTCGACGAAACTGCAAAAACAGAGCTTACCGCACAGGGAATTGTTTTTGTAACCACTACAGACCCAGTATTTTAAGGAGGTATAACTACTATGCCATACAATGTATTAGATGCTATCACAGCAGAAGAAAGATTAAATTTTGCTCAGAATTTTTCTGTAGCGAGACCTGGTATTCTTGATACCATTTTCCCGGATGTAAAAACACCGTATTGGAAAGCCGAGTATTACAGACTTATGGCTGGACAGCGACTGCCAGAGGTAGCATTTGTTCACGCTCTTGATACTGAAGCAGAAATCGGCTCCAGACCGGGATTTGAGAAAGTTCTGACTGAAAAACTCTTTATCAAGAGGAAAATCAATCAGTCCGAGCGTCTCCAGGAAGCTATCGAAAACGGTGTTCCAGATAATGAGACTCTCACAAACTTTGTTTTTGACGATGCCACAAACCTGTTTGAAGGTGTTGTTGGAAGGGCAAACATCATGAAGGGTCAGTTCCTTTCAACCGGTATGGTAAAAATTGATGAAAACAATGTGAAAATGGATATCGATTATGGCGTACCAAGTTCTGCAAAGGTCACTCTTACCAACTGGTCTACAGTAGATGCGGATATCATGGGCGATATTCAGAAGATGGTAACTGTAGCCGAGGATTCCGGATACGTAGTAACAAATGCAGTCACATCTCTGAAGATGATCAACTACATGAGAAACAACACAGCTATGCAGACAGCTGTTCTGGGAGCTGCGAATAAACGTCTCCTTACCAGACAGGAACTTGCAAATCTGCTCATGCAGGAGTACGGAATCACCGTTGGCCGTTGCGACGAGAAATTCCGTTACAGAAAAGCAGACGGAACTCTGATGACTGGAAGATACTTCAAAGAGGATGTGTTCACTCTCTACGAAGCTGATGCAGGCGGTTCCTTCGGTACTGGACTTTGGGGACCAACACCGGAAGAGAATGAATACAGACAGTTCATCCAGGAAGAGAATCGCTCTTTTGTTACTCTTTCCATGTGGGCTACACAGGATCCAGTTGCTGTTTGGACAAAAGCATCCGGTATGTTTATTCCGGTAGCACCGAAAGCCAACGGCGGTATCGTTATCGGTACAAAGGGGGAATAACCGGGCATAGTCTTGATGAGAACAGCCAGTCACCAGCTGTAGCGAGTGTTGAAGATAATGATTTAACACATAAATACACAGAAAGCGAGCTGTCAAGCATGACTGTACTTCAGTTAAGACAGCTTGCGAGTGACAATGGCTATGCCCTGACTCAAACAAATAAGGCTGGTATAATCGCGGAAATTTTAACTCAACAAGGATAGGTGGTTTGGAATGAACGAAGAGCTTATTAATGATTTGATGAATTATTTATCTGATGACATAGAAAATCCTGAGATGGTTTCTCTATCTGTTAAACGGGCGATTCGTTCATTCAAGAAGAAGAGAAATTATCCTTCTGGTTATACAGACGAAAAAATTTGCAATGATATGGAAAACTGCTATGACTGTATATTTGACTTAGCACTTTTTTTTCTTGTAAAACAAGGTGCTGAGTTTCAAGGTTCGCATTCTGAATCTTCTGTAAACCGAAGTTGGGAATCTGAGACTGAAATCTATATCAATCATGGAGTTTTTCCATTTGCAGGAAGTTTGACATAAAAAGATGGTTGGGACACGTGACGCACTATCAAGTCCTCCCGAAGCGTCGCTGGGTTGCTTTATTTTCGGATGGGAAGAAGCAAGAATCATGTAGGGAGTGAGAAATGGAGTGGCGATGGGATGTGAACATGAATGTTTTAACGAACACCGCATAGAAGAACTTGAAAAAAATCTTCAACAGATGCAGGAAAGACAATCCGAACGCCATAAGGAATTTTATGAGCGTATCGGAGAACTGGAAAGAAAAACTGCTTTAAGCGAGAATGATTTGAACCATATCAAGTCAACTTTGGATGAGATGAATAACAATATAAAGACTCTCATGGCAGTTCCAGGTAAACGCTACGACACAATCATTGTATGTATCATTACTGCGATTGTTAGTGCAGCGGTAGGATTTATAATAAACGGTATTCTTCCAGTTTAATTCCACTTGTACGGGAGGACGGTGGATATGAATTATACAGACTTTTCAGAAGATGAAAGAAAATATTATCTGAGTCAATCGGGATTTGATTCACGTGAAAAAGAATTTTTTCGGTTAAGAGTTTATGAGGAAAAAACTTTGCTTGAAGCAGCGGAGATTATGGGGTATAGCCCACGAACTATTGACCGAATAAATAGAAAAATTAAACAGAAAATTCAGAAAGTTGCCCCGTCTTATGAACGGGGCTTTTCTTTGTATTGTGGCGAAAATATGGCGAAATAGTGACGTTCAAATGAAGAGTTCCTTCCTATATAATGTAAGCATAAGGAGAAAACAATATGCTTATGTTAGAGAACCCTTATGAAGGTTTATGGGAAAAGCATCTGTCAGTTGATGACATGGATGTAATTCTCGAAGCAAAAAGAATGGGAGGAACAGACTATGGCAGGTTATCCGTATTACCCACAGCCAATTATAAACAATCCATACGGACAAATACAGCCGTATCAGGACAGGCTGGCACAATTGCAGAGTAACTATCAGCAGACAATGCCATATGGACAAATGCAGATGCAACAACCCGTACAGCAAATACCACAAGTCCCAATGATACAAGGACAAATGGTTGATGGTATTGACACTGTAAAGGCGAAAGATGTGGATATGTCCGGTAATCCTGTTTATTATCCGAAGACAGACGGAACCGAAATCTACAGAAAACAGCTTCAATCCGATGGAAGAAGCAGGATCTTTGTTTACCGACTTGTAAATTCAGACGAACAGCAACCAAAACAGGAAGGAAAACAGATTGATATTGAAGCAATGTTTAAACAGCTTCATGATGACGTTTGCTCTGAGATTTCTGGAATAAAAGATTTGCTACCGACACAAATGTCGGTCACAAATGATTCCCCAAGACAGCAGAACGGAGGAAAACAGAGATGAGTTTCAATCCAAATGCCATGATGCAAAAACAAGTTGAAAAAATGATTTCTCAGAGGTTCGGAAGTGTTGATAACATGATGAACGATATGAGTAAATTTGCAGGAAATAATCCAACATTGAAAAATGCTTTGGATTTGTATAAAAAAGGTGATACAGATCAGTTGCATCAAATACAGCAAAATGTATTTAACGAAAAGCACTTATCACCAGATGGAATTATTCAAAAATTCCTTGGATTATAATACTTCCCCATAATTGGGTGATTCAAAATCGCTACAATTTGGGATGACAGCCGCGGATGTCTCCTATTGTAAATAATTTATAAGGAGACTAAAAACATGATGAATGGTTCTAATTACAGTCTTAGTGACATTGCTGCCGCTACAGGCTCTAATAACCGTGCCAATGACATGTGGGGCGGTGATGGTTTTTCACTTATCTGGCTCGTACTGATCTTCGCAATCTTCGGATGGGGAGGTTTCGGCGGCTGGGGCGGTGGCTTCGGTGGTAATGGTGGAAACGGTGCAAATGGCGCAGGATTCCAAGGATGGGCAACCCGTTCAGATATTAGCGAGAGTTTTGCTCTTAATGATATTCAGAACGGTATCAGAGGCATTCAGCAGGGTATCTGTGACAGCACATATGCACTCAACAATACCATGCAGAGTGGCTTCAATGGCGTGAACGTTGGAATGCTTCAGGGCTTCAATGGCGTTCAGCAGGCAATTAACGCTGACACTGTAGCCGGTATGCAGAATACCAATGCATTACAGTCTCAGTTAGCAAATTGTTGCTGCGAAACAAGGGAAGCTATCCAGGGTATCAACTACAACCTGGCAACCAACACTTGTGCTCTTCAGAACACAATGAACAACAATACCAGAGATATTCTGGACAATCAGAACAGCAATACAAGAGCAATCCTTGATTTCTTAACGAATGATAAGCTTGCAACATTACAGGCAGAGAATTCTGATCTGAAACGTGCTGCATCCCAGGATCGCCAGTCTGCACTGCTTACAACTGCTATGGCTTCACAGACTCAGCAGTTAATCAATGCAATTAATCCGGCAGCCATCCCGGCATACGTTGTTCCGAATCCGAATACCTACTACGGTGGATGCAACGGATACAACAACGGTTGCTGCTAAGTAACTCACCCTTAGAGGTTGACTAATTCTAAGAGGTGGGTTCCGGCTCACCTCTTATTTGATTGAGAGGTATAAAATATGAGTTGTAAAAATGTTTGTAAGCTCTGCAACCATCTTGTGATAAGCCAGTCTGTCGCATTCACTGGTGGGAATCTTGTGGTTACACTTCCGGCAGGTAGCTACAATAACGGAGAAAAGTATTGCATTGTGATCGCACAAAGTATACCAGAAGCCACCACAATTACCGCCCCGGTAATGATTCAAATAGGAACAGGAACAACTTTGTATCCGCTAGAGAATCGTTGCTGTGCACAGGTTACGGCTTGCGGAATAAGAACCAGAACAAAGTACGCAACCAGAGTAGCTACAAGTGCAACTGGCGGAGTATTCAAGATGTTAGGGAATCCGGCTTGTAGTCCAAGTAACAATTTAACAGCAATTAATGGTACAGCCCCAACGACAGACACACCTGTTACACAGGCTGTTAGAAAGGGGGCACTGTAATGCATAAAGTTGCAATGGAAATGGGAAAATGGGCTATGGAAAAAGCCAAAACACATGGCTTTGATAATCTCAGTGCTCAAGACTGGGACGATCTGAAAGACTGTATGGAATCCGTAAAGTGCGCGATTTGTGCAGATAAAGATTACAGAATCGTAGAAGCTATGGACGAATGCGAACAGGAAGAGAAGTATTTTGGACGCATGGGATATGACAGATATCGTTATGCAAACGGCAGATTTGCTCCAAAAGGCAGAGGAAGCCGTATGGGATATAAACCATATCTGTACATGGAAGATGATGACTGGATGGAAGAATATCTGAACAATCCGGAGTTTGAGCGTAATATGTACCGCATGGGTTATCATCCAGACCGTAGTGATATGAGGATGGATGGAATGAACCATAAGCAGTCCAGATACGGTGAAACCTACGACAGATACAGCGAAAATCGCAGGCATTACCACGATTCCAACGACACGGAATCCAAAAAGAAAATGGACGAGTCCATGAAAGAGTATACACAAGATGTTATCCGCACGATGTCTGAGATGTGGTCGGATGCAGACGCAAATCTCAAGCAGCAGATAAGAACTGATCTGACCCGTCTGATACAGCAGATGAATTAACAAATAAGAATTAAATTTAGTCCTTGTTGCAGAAATGTGACAGGGACTTTTTAATTACGGAGATTGATTATGGAGAAATGCAAAATAAATGTTCTTGGAACGGATTACAGAATTATTCCGAAAGAATTAAAAAATGCAGATGTTGATGGTTATACAGACAATACATCAAAAGAAATTGTCATTAGAATAGACAATGCGAATAATGTTGGAGATTTTGATTTCTTACAGAAAAAACAGTTGAGGCATGAAATTATTCATGCATTCTTGTCGGAAAGCGGATTGCAGTGTAATTGGCAACATACAGAACAGTTCGGACATGACGAAACTACTGTTGACTGGTTTGCAATTCAATCTCCAAAGATTTTTGAAGTATTCAAAGAGCTTGATTTAATTTGAAAAGGATGGTGATAAACCATGCTAAGACAATTCTATATGAACGGGGACTTATGGAAAGTCCGCTTTGTTTCGCCTTATGATAGTGTTTTAATTGACCGTACAGGGCAGAGGACACTTGCGGTATCAGATTATTCTACAATGACAATTTCGATCGCAAATAATTTGTACGGAGAACTTCTGAACCGGGTGTTTATTCATGAGTTAGGACATTGCGTGATGTTCAGTTATGGTTTGTTGCCAGGACTTCACCGCATGGTCAAGAAGCAATACTGGGTGGATGCCGAGGAATTTGTGTGCAATATGCTTGCCGATTACGGATGCTTTGTAATTGGCGTCGCAAAAGATGTTTTAGGAAACCGGTTCACATATGTAGCTCCTGTTGGGGCAGAAAGGATGATTGCATAAATGGCAAAGGCAGAAAATACAGTAATTTTTGATGGAATCAAGTACAATCCCGGTGATGAATTGCCAGATTTAGGCAGTTGGGTATGCACAGGGGCAAAAGGCATGGTTCGTGATTACGAAGGTCTGTCAAAGGACATATCGAAACTTCCACATTACGTACAAAGCGGTTCTTCGGCGTTGTGTCTTGATACTTCTGAATTGTATGAATATCACAAACCTACCGATACATGGTACAAACTGTAGGAGGTACAGAATATGGCATTAACAGCGAAAAAAGTATATGCGGTTTTAAACAGCAAGATTAAGGCTATGGAAGAAAAAATGAAGCAGCCGATTACTTATAAAGGAAAAGTAGATACAGCCGTTCTGCTTCCGTTAAGCCCCTCAATCGGCGATATGTACAATATTAGTCAATCCTCTACATATGGTGGCGCAAGCACCAATGTTGTATGGAATGGCACGATATGGGATTCATTAGGCACAATTAATGACGTAACAGACGAACAGGTGCAAGAAGCTGTTAACCAATTTTTAACTCAGAACCCTATCGCACCGACATTGACAGATGATGGTGTTCTTATCTTGTAACAGAGGGAGATTAAAATGCGTATATTAAAATTTATCGTAAACAAACAAAAGATAAGACCAGACCCGAATTGCGATTTTAGCGGTTTGGTAAAAGGCACGTCGGGGTACTTAAAAGCATCGTTCTCGTTTTCTCCAGAATGGAATGGGTGTAAAGTTGCTGCATCGTTCTGGAGAATGGATCACGAATACCCAGTCCTTGTTCGAAATGGACAGTGTGAAATTCCACCAGAAGCATTGTCATGGGATTATTTTTCTTTATCCCTCATGGGGATGAAGGACAATGGCAACTATATTTTAACAACAGACAAAATATTAGTATCTCAAAAGGGGTGATGAATACACATGGCAACAGCTTACGAAATGCTCTTGGAATCCCAAACAGTGGAAGATTCTACTGCAAATGCCGGTGATGTATGCCTGATTAACCCTGATACACGACGGATTATAATTCCAGAAACACTTGTGATTGGCGGTGTAGAATCGGATAAAAATTCCGAGCGAATAAAGTTCTCATGTCCCAAAGTGGTTGGAGATAATCTGGATTTATCAGAATTTCAAATCAGAATAAATTTCAGAAACATCAGTGCAACAATACCACCGATAATTGTTAAAGATCAGTATATCTGCGAAGATGTAACTGTAGATGGTGACAATATTTCATTTTCGTGGTTGATCGGGCGAAATGCTGCGAAGAATAGAGGAATCTTACAGTTTATTGTGTGTGCAGTAAAGATAAATTCTGATTCAGAAATCCTGATCGAGTGGAATACCACCTTGGCGCAGGCAGAAGTACTTGAAGGTATTGAGGTAGATGAAGTACAGCCTACCGAATCAGAAAAAGATGTGATTGCACAGCTCTTGAAAATAACAAAAGAAACATCTGACCAAGCAGTGACAGCAGTAAACGAAGCAAAGAAACAGGCACTCAAAGAAATCGAAACAGCAAAAGTACTTCCTCGTCTTAGCGATGATGGCGTACTTATTTTTTAGGAGGTTGAAAGATGGCAGATTCTATTTTAAAAATATGTACACAAGACGGGGATAAACCCATAGGCTATCCGGGACTCGCGGATAAGCCCGTAGCGAACAAAACACTTGATACTGAGGGTGCATTCGCAGATGCTAAAGTAGTAGGGGATAAATTCAAAGAAGTAAAAGCAGAAACTGCTTCGCTAAAGGAAGACATAGTAATTTCAAATGAAGCATTGAAACTTAAAAAAAATTTGGTCGCTAATGATATTCTTTTGAATTACATCAGAAGTAATAATAATGGAAAAGTTTCTGCTCCTTGGGCTAATGAAGGATATAATTCAGCCTATGCAGATGTTGAAGACGTTGATTATGTAACTGTAAATGGTGATTGGTGTGGATCCGCATTTGCATTTTTTGCAGACAAAAATGATAACGTAATCGGAACAAAAGCTAAAGATTATCAAATATCCGAGACTCAATATGTGTTTCGAGTTCCTGAAAATGCTAAAAGGCTGTATTTCAGCGCTAATGTGTCCGTGTATTCCGAAATATATAACAAGCGAGGATTTGTTGTACTAAGCGGAACTTTTAACATAAACGAAGACGCTTATACTGTTGACACATTTAAACTTGGCGGAACAAGTGGTATCGTATATGCAGATTTGCTTTCTATGAGGGACGAAGAAAATTTAGGAAAATATCTTGCGAAAATGGAAAAAAGAATTACAGAAAAAATAATTCCCATATACAAATTCTATTGTGAAAAAGATGGCAGTGGTGATTTTTCGTCTATTACTGAAGCTGTTAATTTTGTTAATAATAACAACATTATGGATGCAACTATTTATGTTGGTGATGGGACATGGGATTTGATTTCTGAATTAGAAAACGAATATGTTGAAAATGTAGGACCATCTAAAAGAGGTTTATACCTCAAAAATAGAGTACATCTTATATGTTCATCAAAATGTTTGATTACATGTAAATATCAAGGAACAAATGAAAAAACAATTGAATGGTTATCTGCATTTAACATGGGTAAATATGGCGCGAGTATAGAAAACGCGCATATTGAGAGCGATAATGTACGATACACTATACACGATGAATACGGCTATGAAGGAAGCGAATTTTATAAAAATCAGTATATTAACTGTTATTTTAAGCATACAAATGGAAAATATGTGAATTGTATCGGTGGAGGACTCGGAATTAATGGAGAAATTGAAATAAGGGGATGCTTTTTCGAAGGAAATAATCTTACTATTGAGAACAGCCGTCTTGTGTATTATCATGGGAATAATGAAAAAGGCGTTACATCTGCAAAATGTTTTTTAGAAATACATGATAATTACTTTTCCGGAATGGGTACGTTCGGCGTAACAGTATATGGAGATAGTGAAGAAATAACAAAAGTACTCATAAGTAATAATTCCGTTGGAACTGCAATTACTAAAAATAATGGCAGTTATGCTCCTAAAGACAACATTGAATTAGTAGCATGGAATAATGAAGTGCGTAATTAATACATACTTTAGTTAATTAAAAATCTCTCATAAATTCACTGAAATATCTATCCAGATAGAGCAAACAGTGCTATAATCGCTATAACAAAACACAAAAAAGAGGAGCTGGACTCCCGTCTACCAAACAAAAAGTCCAACTCCAAGCACCACAAAGGGTACGGGTATATTATAGCACAGTACTCTCCCTTTGTGAACCCAAAAGGAGGGTATTTTTTATGAGAGAAAAATTTATTGACGGGTTCATGGCAGAGTTGAATGGAGAAGTGCCAGATGAATATTTGCGTACAATCAGAAACAAACTGGCGTTGTATGTAAATGATTTTGATATTAGTCAAAGAGAAACAGCAGTTGTAAAGTATACTGGATATTTGCCAGATTTCTACAAAGCTTACATTGTGAGCAGAAAAATCGAGGGTTTGAGTAAAAAGACGCTCGAACTTTACAATCTTTATCTGGATGATTTCTTTTTTACAATCAATAAAAACGCAGAAGACATTACTGCAAATGACATTCGTGTATATCTGTATAATGCTCATGAGAGCAGAGGGTTGAGTAATCGAACACTTGATAGTAGAAGAACTGCCATACACGCTTTCTTTGAGTGGGCTGCAAATGAGGGATATATAGGTAAGAACCCATGTAGAGTTATCAAAAATATCAAATACGAGCGTATCGAAAAACAACCTCTGACAGATATGGAGTTGGAGAGAATCAGGCAAGCTTGCGAAACCGTACGTGAAAAAGCATTAGTTGAATTTCTGTACAGTACCGGAGCTAGGGTTACGGAAGTGTGCGGTGTGAAGAAAGCAGATATAGACTTCTACAAAGGTGAAGTGATTGTTTTAGGGAAAGGTAATAAGCATAGAACCACATATTTAAATGCCCGTTGTAAATTACTTTTAAAACAATATTTTACAATTAGAGATGATGATTCGGAATATCTTTTTGTAAGTGAAAGAAAACCACACAACGTATTAAAAAAAGAAGCGATTGAAAGAATCATTCGACTGATAGGGGAACGCGCCGAACTGGATAGACCATTGACACCACATCTATTCAGACATACTCTTGCAACACTTCTTCTTCAAAGAGGAACACCGATTACTGAAGTTCAGAAGATTCTTGGACACGTTAATATTAACACGACCATGATTTATGCCAAGGTGTCAGACGAAGATGTAAAAGCATCTCATATGAAATATGCAATTTAAAGAGAATTTCGATTCTCTTTTCAATTGCAAAAAAATATTTATGTAAATAAAAAAAATAGAATATGGAGAGGATTAATAGTCCTCCCCATATTCTTAATCATTGAGTGAAATTTTCAGTATTCGTTTGTATCTTCTTTCTTAGAAACAACAAATGTTTTTATTTTCTTTGATCCAGGAACGTCACCATCGTCAATATGCTTGGCCATACGAAGCATAGACCTTATTTTGGATGAAGACGGATGCTCCTTGCCGCAGTTCGGACACATTATTTTTTCCGTGTTAATTTGTTCGTTTACGTAATAGTTGCAATTACAAGTGCAATGGACTTTTAATTTTAAAAACATTTTGCGACACCTCCTTAATAGGTTGATTGTACCACAGTATATGAAGATGGGCCATAGAGTTAAGGATAAAAGGATTAAAACTCTTTTTCTCTTTTACAAAAATATTCATTCAAAGCCCGTTCGACTACCTGTGATATTTCTTTTTCCTCTTTCTGGCAATGAAACAGAAGATGTATGTACTGCACAGGGGTTAATTTAATTTTTACGCTGATATTTCTTTCATCTTTCTTTTTTATAGCAATCACCTCCCCATATAACTATATCATACAGTATTTTTTAAAGTAAGTAATATATAAAGTATTATTTCGAAAGGAATCGACATGAGAGGATTAAAACGCCAAAAGCAAAACGTATACTGGTCAAAAGTAACTGAAATTCTTAACGATATTAATACAGTTACGAAATACAGTAAACCAGAGTTACACAATTTCTCTGTATCGGCAACTGCCGGAACCCCGGAGGAGATATCGTCCGGTATCGTGCCTGACTACGATAGATACATCACTTCTTTTGATCATGAATTTAGGCCACAGGAAGGAGATGTATTTTGGATTGATACAGTCCCCGAATTAGACTACGCAGGAGATCTTATTCTGACAGACAGTGTTCCAACTATCATGCCAGATTACCGGTTAAAAAAGATTTTGGATACTCAACGGGGGAATATTGCCAGATACGGAATTTCGAGAATAGGAGCTGAAAATGAGTAAAAAGATAATCAAGTGCGGATTAAGTCAGAAGTCAATTCAGGATGCAATTAATCAGCTTAAATCTTACCAAGGTGAGTTAAAAAACAAAAATGAACTGTTTGTTCGGAGACTGGCTGAACTGGGCATCCCGGTCATTGATCAAAATGTAATGATAGCACAAGGTGATTCTGACAAAAATCACAATACTTACATTAAAATCAACAGATTTAATGATTATGCGCAGGCTACACTTATATGTGAAGGTTCTGGACTTTTGTTCATAGAATTTGGTGCAGGTATAAAGTACAACACTCCGGCAGGTACAAGCCCGCATCCAAAAGGAGAAGAATTGGGCTATACCATTGGTTCCTACGGTCAAGGTAAAGGAAAAAATGATTCGTGGACGTATTATTCAGATTCTGGCGAATGGGTGCGTTCCTATGGTACTGAAGCTACTATGCCAGTCTATAAGGCAACTGTAGAAATCATACAGAACATTCGAAAAATCGCAAAAGAAGTCTTTAGCTCCTGATAAATTCCATACTGAAACATACACAACAAAATGATATACTATAACATATAAAAGCATCTACCTGAGTGGTGGGTGCTTTTTTCATGCTTAAAATAAGGCGGTGATAACATGCCAGACACAATAAAAAATCCAATTTCTGAAGTTTTCAAACGATGGTCGAAAGCGGTTGAACCTGTTGTTGGAAAAGACAATTATTCTATGGATAAAAGCCAGACGATAGCGTCTACAAAAAAGGCATATGCTCGCTTGTTGATGCTCGGGAATACAACGAGAAATAGTGACCTTGAGGGCGATGAATGCGCTACGCTGATATCATTTCAAACCGAATCATATGCATCCGGTGCAAAAGCCTTATCAAAAGTATATGACGAAATCGACGAAGCAAGCCACAAAGCCATGGTTGGCATGGGATTTCGGAGGATATATGGCCCTGAATTACAAAACAATGCAGAAAACAGCATAAAACGTGTCGTTAGCAGATACAGCCGGACCTATACCGGACAATTTCTCTAAGAAAGGAGGGTGAGAAACTATGGAACAGATTCTGAACTATGTAAAACCAGAACTTCTGACTGTTGCAGTAGTCCTGTATTTTGCAGGAGTATTTTTAAAGCAGTCAGAAACAGTATCCGACAAATACATTCCTGGAATTTTAGGAGTCCTTGGAATGGTAATTTGTGGAATTTATGTATTTGCAACATCTACCGTATCTAACGGGCAGGAAATTGCAATGGCGGTATTTACCGCTATCACACAGGGAATTCTTGTCGCAGGATTAAGCAATTATGTAAATCAGATTATCAAGCAAGCAAGCAAAGAAGAATAGAAAGGACGGTGATCCTTTTATCTCCCAAACGCAGGGTTAAGCGTTAGAGCCATTAAGGCTCTTTTTTATTGCAAAAACTTATAGCTGAAAAGCGGAAAGGAGCCAAAATGGCACGATTAACTACACTTGGTGTGAAATTTTCATATGCCGTTGAAACCGTGAAAGGCACAAAGCCTACCAAATTCACGCAGCTGGAAGAAGCCTCTTCTATCGGCGGTATTTCTCTTGACACAGAACAGATTGACGTTTCTGCGCTGGAAGATTATCTGACACAGTATGCAGCTGGTAGACAAGATACAGGTGGTACTTGGGAGATTGAATTCATCATGGATCCGGACAAATCTGTTAAACAGATTAAGAAACTGTACGAAGATTCTAAGAATGCAAAAACTACAGGACTGGCAACTTGGTTCCAGGTATCATTCCCGGATATGTCCGATGCATTCTTTGTTATTGCAGAATGTGGTCGTGAAATCCCAATGCCGGAAATTGCGCAGAACGAAGCGGCAACCATGTCCATTTCTCTTATCATCAGTACTTATAAGGGATTGGATACCAAAGTTGAGCCGACAGCAGCTGCTGAATAAGATGTAAAACAGGGAGGTTATCATGTTTAGTTTCTCAGTAAATGATAAAACATACAAAGTAAAATTCGGATACAGCGTGCTTACCCAGTCGGACATTCTTACACAGGTGTCCTCTATGGGGTCAATCACCAATCCGAAAGATATGATTAAAATGCTTCCAGAATTGATTCTGGCGGGACTTCAAAGAAAACACAAAGATGAATTCGGATATGAAACCGAAGAAGAAAAGAAAGTAGCATACGAAAAGGTATGCGACCTTCTGGACGACTACGAAGATGAATCCACAGAGGAAAATCCTCATAATGGATTTACTTTATTTGAAAAAGCGAGTAAGGAGCTTGAGAAGAATGGTTTTTTATCCGGCATGCTGAAAGCGATGGAAGAAGCCGAGAAGAATCAGAAAGTAACCAAAATGCCGCAGGATCACAAGAAGAGCTGACTTTTTCTGAAGTAGTCCATAAAAAACTACTTCCACTTTATTTGTCTATTGGCGTTTCAGAGGAAAAGTTTTGGGATTCCACACCGTATGATTTAGAACCATACATGGAAGCCTACAAATTAAAACAAAAAATGGCAGATTCGCAAGCATGGCAGTTCAATATGTACACGATGTGCGCAGTTCAGACTGCGGTTGCAAATGTGCTTATTGGTAAAAAGTCAAAGGCTGAATACCTTAAAGAACCATTTTCACAAACAGATGAAAAGCAAGAGGATGAAGAGAATCTTTCTGAAACAGAAAAGAAACGGCAACGTGACAGGTTGCTCATGGCATTGCAACTCATGCAAGCAAATTTTGAGCTGAATCATGGTAATAATGACGAGGGCAGGCAGGATTAATAAGTCTTGTCTGCCCTTTATTTTTTTTGTTTTAAGGAGGTGTTTTAATGGCAGATAATACCATAGATACCCTTGATATACAGATAGAAAGTAGTGCTACCAAAGCAATTCAATCTATCAATGGACTTATCAAAAAGCTTGAAGTACTTAACAAAAGTCTTAATGGCATAAATACCGGAGGGCTAAGAAATTATTCCAAAGAGCTTGGACGAGTTACCGTTGCACTTAATTCCATCAGCAGCTTAAATACTTCTACTTTGGATAAAACAATTGCTAAATTGAATACTCTCAGTAAAATCAATTTAAGCAATTTGCAAAACCAGAAAATAAGCCTTGACCTTGATATTAAAGGTGGCGATCAGACACAAAAATTACAGTATGCCATTGACAAAACCATTCAAGATGTAAAAGTTGATACTTCTGCGATTTCCGGTCAGCTTATAAGTGCATTTAATCTTAAAGGCGGTGCAGCATCTAAGATTCGTGCTCAGATGAATGAACTGTCTAAAACGATGGCAAGCTCTTACGATGGAACGGATATTTTGGCAAAACTTAATGATACTCTTAACAATATTGCTAATACCATAATTAAAAGTGGAAGTGTCGTAAAAGGAAATCTTGGCTCATATCTTGATGGTGCAGAACAAGAATGGGTCGATTTCTATAATTTCTTTAAGAACAAAAGAATTTATGTTTCTGACATGCTTAAAACAGATGTCGGCAAAGGTGAATTTAGTGAACTCTTAAAAGAGAATTTGAGCAATGTTGTACGAGATGCTGCAAAAGGGATAAACCTTAATGAGTCTTGGGGGGAACTGGCAGATAGATTTCCTACCTTAATTCCTAAAGATACAATCAATGCTGCAGATCAGTTGATAACCGTTCTTGAAAATCTAAAAAAGGCCAGAGATTCCATCAAGCCTATATCTATTCAGGAGCTGTCTGGTAAGGAAGCAACGCAGGCTTCCGATAAAGTCTGGGAAATGAGTGTGGACGCTTACGATCAACTTGCACAGAAAATAAGGGATCGAATCCAAAACACATTAAAAAGCACAAACGGTCAACTTCCAATTGATGTAAAAATCAATACAGATAAAATTGTCCTTGATATTCAGAAGGCAATCAATAAAGCGGCAGACCTGAAATACAATACCGTCAACGTTACTCTGGATGCCGATGTAACAACGGTAAAAGACGCAATCACAAAGAAATTAAAAGATATTGATGCCGGAGAAATGACTGATTTGTCTACCAGTATGGCAAAATTTGCAACCTCTCTCCGCGATCTGGGAAGTGTGAATTTCAAAGGTACTGGATTGAACGCAGTTATTAATTCAATCAATCGTCTTGGTAAATCTGATTTTAGCCAGTTTGATACCGGGAAATTAGGTGAAATTCTTACCGAGATGCAGAAACTTGATGCTATTCCAGACGTTTCTCCGAGCGTTAGCCGGTTCACGACCGCTATAGCTAAACTTGCCGGTACAGGACAGTATATCGGCAATGTATCAAAGGAACTTCCGAGTCTTGCGACAGGTTTAAATAATGCGGCTGCTAAATTAGGCTCTATGAGCGAAGTATCAGCATCCACCAATGCTTTTATTACTTCTCTTGGAAAATTAGCTAGTGCAGGAGATAAAACTGGAAAGACTGCAAGTCAATTATCAACTCTCGCGCAAGAGGTTTTGAAGTTTTTTGACGTAATGAAAAGCGCACCAGATATCAGTTCGAGCACAATAAGAATGACAGAGGCATTGGCTGTACTTGCTTCGTCTGGAAGTAAAGTCGGAAGAGCTACAAGCAGTGTTTCAAGCTCGCTCAATAATTTGTCGTCTGTTGGCTCTAAAGTCAGTTCCGTAATGCATGGTGTTGCTAATGCGTTCCAGGCTTTTGCTTCAAAAACAATATCTCTTGGGGGAAAAGCAGTATCAGCCATAGCCGGAATAGGAAACGCTTCGTCCGAAACAGGTGAAAAAATAAGAAAACTATCAAATCCGTTAAGCTCATTGACAAATAAATTGAGTGCTTTATATGCAAAAGGATTTTTAGTAAAACGGGCCCTTGAAGTTTTATCATCTCCTGTAGAATCTGCGATGAATTACGTAGAGACTTTGAACTATTTCAACTCTGCATTTAATCAAGTTGCAGAAGGAATCGACACAGACGAATGGAAGAAGAGCGGTATTAAATCCGCAGAAGCATATGCCAATTCATTTCAAGAGAGAGCGAAACAACTTTCTCAGAAATTGACAGGATTTGAAATTTCCGATACTGGGGAACTTACTAGAACAAATACTGCAAGCCTTGGACTTGACCCTGAAAAGGCCATGCAGTATCAGGCAACATTCGCACAGATGTCATCATCTATGGGCGATACCTCCGAGACTGCATTGAAGTTGTCAAATGCTTTGACAATGATTGGTTCTGACCTTGCGTCTGTAAGGAACATGGATTTTGAAGATGTATGGGAAGACATGGCATCCGGCTTGACTGGCATGAGCCGTACAATGGACAAGTACGGCATCAATATCCGCAATGCCAACATGCAACAGGAATTATACAATCTGGGAATCAACACCAGCATATCAAATTTATCTCAGGCAGATAAAACGATCTTACGTACAATTATTTTGCTGAATAATTCTAAATATGCATGGGGTGATTTGGCTAATACGATTAACCAGCCAGCAAACCAGATTCGTATGCTGCAATCCAATTTTGCATCTCTTGGTAGAACAATAGGCTCCTTGTTCATTCCTATACTGCGAACAGTTCTTCCGTATATCAACGCAATAGTCATTGCACTTCAAAGAATGTTTGCTTATATTGCAAAATTGCTTGGAATCAAACTGTCAAACTTTGTATCATCTACTGGCGGTATTTCTGTAGATACAAGTAACATTGCGGATGATATGGATAATGCCAGTGGTTCTATTGATACTGCAAATAAGAATGCCAAAAAACTCGAAAAAACATTGTCAGTTCTTTCATTTGATGAACTGAATCAGCTTAATGACAATTCTGATTCTGGTAGTACAAGTAATCCTTCTTCCGGTTCTGGAAATGGTGGATTAGGACATATAGGAGCGCTTGATGCTGCATTAGATGATGCTTTGTCTGCATATCAAAAAGCATGGGATGAAGCTTTTAAAAAGATGTCCAACAGGGCAAATAAAATGGCGGATGCCATTGTAAATGCCTTTAAGAGAAAAGACTGGAAAGGTCTTGGAAAAATCATGGCTGATGGTATCAACTGGGGTATGCAAAAACTCTATGATGCTATTAACTGGAATAATGTAGGCCCTTACATCACAAAATTCACCAGTGCATTCACCCAGACTTTCAACAGCCTTGTTGATAATATCAATTGGAATTTGATGGGACGCACTGTTGGCGCTGGATTAAATACTATTGTCAATATGGCAAATCAGCTTCTGGAAGGAACAGACTTCAAAAACCTTGGAAAGAAATTTGCTGAAGGCGTCACAGGATTTATTCACGAAGTTGAATGGACCAATTTTGGCAACATGCTTGGAAACAATTTCATGAAAGCATGGGATGTGTTTGCAGGATTTGTAGAAAATCTTCCGTATAACGAAATCGGTCAGGCTGTTGCGAATGGTTTAAATGGTATTTTTGAAAAAGTAGATTTTGGTGAAATCGCACATGCGCTTGCAACCGGTTTGAATGGTGCATTTGATTCGCTAGCGGCATTTACCGATAACTTCAATTGGGATGATCTTGTTGACAATATCACAACTGGCATTGTGACATTTATGCAAGAATTTAATTGGCTTGAGAACGGTCAGAAACTTGAGAGTTTTATAGATAACCTTCTCACTTCTTTGATTGACATTGCAGAAGGTGTTGATTGGGAAGCATTTGGGCACAACGTTGGCGTATTTCTTAGTGAAATTGATTGGGGAAAACATCTTTCTCAATTACTTACTGTTATAGGCGAAGTTCTTGGTGGAATTTGGGAAGGGCTTGGAACAACATCTGCCGGCACGTTTGTACAGGCAATGGCTGTTTTCGCTATTGGTGATAAATTAATGCCACTTGTGGATACTATCACCAAATTCTTTACAGGCGATACAGTTTTTGGAAATATTTCTAAAGCTGTGCAAAGTATGCTGAATCCCGCAATTACTGATGCGGTAAAGACAACTATTCCAGCACTTGGAACTTCTTTAGGAAGCCTTGTTGCAACAGGTGGTGGAATTGCTCTTGCTGTAGGCGGAGCTGTTCTGTTAACGAAAAAATTGGCTGGGCTCTTTGAAACCATGCAAGGCGGCAATGGAATGACTACGCAATATGGCGGCTATCTGCATGATTACGCAACACAGTTGACTGATGTGGCAAATCTTACAAACGCTCAATCAGAAGCATTATGGCAGTTGATTGAAAAGGACGAAGAACTTGGAAAGACGCACGATGAAATGTATTCTGATATGGTTGAAAAGCTAAAGGAATATGGTGTTTCAGCGGATCAGGCAAAAACCGCTCTTGAGCAGTATGGCGCACAGGCAGGTGTTTCGGCTGAATTTGTTGAAGGTATGACCAATCAAATCTCTGCTCTTGGAGAAGGTGTGTCTGAAGCTGCAAGCAAATTTGATACGTCAAAGATCAGCGTTGATAATTTGAAAGATACTCTGCGTGCATTGAGCCTTTCTTCTGCTGAATTCGGAGGTGATTACACAACAGCATGGAACGCGATAAGTGAAGTACCTTATAGCAACACAAAAGATGCATTAGACACGGTTTACACTTCTCTCAAAAACGCAGGTGTTCCACTTGATGAACTTAATAAGAAATTACGAGAAGATTTTCCGAATGCAGCTGTTGCAACCAAAACGGCTGTTGAGCAGAATATAGTCGGGGCTCAGGAAACTATTTCGTCATCTGTTGCAAAAGCATCAAAAGATACCAAAACAGCTACAAGTGAAATGACAAAAAATGCGACTGACGACTTTGCAGAAATTCAAAAGCAAGCTGATACTTACATGGGAAATGTCGCTACCACAACGTCTATGAATTGGGGAAATTCTTCACGAGAAGCAACCGTAAAGGCCAGAGAGATGAAGGTGGCGGTCAGCACAGAACTTGGCAATATGGACAAATCTGTCAGAAGCCATTTCGAAAGCCAATATAACATCGCTTATGGCAAATGGGAAAATATCGGAAGAGACATATCTAATTATATTTCCGGTACGATGAATAGTGATATAAGCAGTGCACTGGGTAGTTTTGTTGATACAATCCGCAATTCTTTCAGTAATATGTATGATATCGGATATAATGCAATGCAGAACTTGGCAAATGGCATGAAGTCTGTTAATATCCAAACGCCGCATATGTATATGGACATGACCGCATCTGTAAACGGAAACAAGCATTCATATAAATGGAATTCTGGCGTAAATTGGTACGCAACAGGCGGAGTATTTACAAAGGCGTCTGTCATTGGTGTCGGTGAAGCAGGACAGGAAGCCGTTCTTCCTTTGGAAAATCGCAAAGCCATGAAATCCATTGCCGACAGCATCATGTCTGGATATGACGGCAATATGGGACTTACCAAAGAAGAAATCATGGAAGCTGTTGAACGCGGTGTAGTTACTGCAATGATGAACAATGGCGGATTTGGTGGATCTTCGCCAGAGTACATCATGAACAGCATCAAGGTCAACGAACGTGAGCTGGCACGAATTGTCACAAAAGCACAAAGCAATACAGAATATCGTATGAATCCATCACCGGCATATTGATATAACAATTGCTATAAATGATATAATAGCGCCCCGAAAAAGTATCGGATTGAATGAATTTCGGCACTGATCGGGGCATACTTTTTTATGATTAAAGTTTAAAAATACAGTACAATTTGTACTATTTTATTCTTATTTAAAACAAAAAACAGCAAATAAGAGTATGATTTTTCAAAAAAATGGAATAAGCCCTTATTTGGCAAAATAACGCCAAAAATCAAGAACGAGCAGTACTAAAATGTAAATACACCGAAACTAATTTATGAATAATTTGTAAACTGTAATTTTCATTGATTTCGAAATAATTAGTTTATTTTAAAAAATAAAATTTTTTAGAAACAAATATTCTGTCAACAAGGCATTTTTGTTTACATAATATCTTAATGTAACGTTACAATAACGTTACGTGTAACGCGCTGTAACGCAATAGAATAAGAATAAGAGTAAGAATAAGAATATTAATTAATATATATGAGATATATATTAATCGTCAAATAAGAGCTTATTCGCCCCTGCTAAATCACTTGATCTCGTATTTGGCTTTTAAAACGATTTTAAGTTTGATTCGATAAAATCCTCGCTGAAAGGATAAAAATTGATTTTAAGCATAAATTTCGAACGCACAAGGACATTCTGGAACATAAAGCATGTTGCCGAATTAATTTTCCGTAGTCTGTGAAATCGTTTTACTATTCATACTGAAACATACTTCATGTATGTGATAAAATAAAAAATCATAAAGCGTCTATCAGAATAAGAACAATAGGCGCTATTTTTATGCATGTAACGTCCTTTATAGGGCGTTTTTTTATTTTTATGAGGTATTTAGCATGGCAGAGATATTTTTAAGAGTGGACAATGTTTCAATGCCCTGTCCATCTGCTTATACATGGGGGTTAAATGATATATCAGCGTCAAAATCAGGCAGGTCTGACGATTCGATTATGCATAAAAACAGGGTGGCTCAAAAAAGAAAATTATCTTTACGGTGGAACGGCAAGGACTGGGCAACTACTGCGAAAATATTACAGGCATTTAATCCCGAATACATACAGATAACATACCCGGACATGATGTCAGGAACATATGAAACAAGAACGTTTTACGTTGGCGATAGAAGTGCACCAGTTAAATGGTGGTGGGCCGGAAATCAGAGGACAGAATCTATCAGTTTTGATGTGATCGAGAGGTAAGGCATGAGAAATTTATCATCTAGGTGGAAAGAAAAAGTTAAAAATGGAATGGATGTGCATTATCTCAAGTATGCCGATATCACTCTTACTGATGGGACTGTATTAAACTTGACGAATGCCGATTTGTGGCAAAACGGAATGACGTTTGAGGATTCTGTATCTGGGGATAGCAGTTTTGATATTGGATCTGCGATTATTAATGTCTTAACGCTGAGTATTAATAACTTTGAAGGTCAGTATTCCGATTATGATTTTGAAGGGGCAGAAGCTGTTTGCTATATTGGACTACAACTTGATGACGGCATAATAGAAAAAACGCGAATATGTACTGCGACTGTAGTAGAACAGCCTGAGAATGAAACAGTCAGCATTGATCTTACATGTGAAGATAATATGCGAAAGTTTGACCGCAATTACTCGGAAAGCAAGCTTATATATCCTGCAACTAGAGAACAAATTGTGAGAGATGCTTGCGAAGTATGTGGAGTTACATTACAAACAGTTCATTTTGACAATGACGATTATATTGTGAAGGCTAGACCCTCCGACGATGCGCTGACATTTCGACAGGTTCTTCAATGGGTAGCTCAAATTGGATGCCAGTGGATGAGATGTGATGAATATGGTAGATTGTGCGTAAGCTGGTTTGACGATATTACGGAAGAAAAATTAATTATTAATGAAAACGGAGTATTAACAACATCTAGCGAAAGCAACATAGTGCTTAAAATGTCGAACCAAGATGAAACATTAACAGCAGAAAATGGTATTTTATTTGAAAATGATGGGATTTTAAGTTTATATGCAGTGGACGGAAAAGGAAATGTATCAAATGTATCTTCTACGTATGGGTTTACCCCGCAGCATACGGATGTTGTAATTACAGGAGTTCTTGTCACTGAATATAACGATTCAGTAGAAGAACCAGAAAAATATATGGCTGGTTTAAAAGGATATGTGCTTGACATTTCAGGTAACAAATTGATTCAAAAAGGAGAAGGCAAAAAAGTTGCTTCTATGATCGCCGAAAAATGTGTCGGGATGTCATTTCGACCATTTGAATCTGAATGTCCTACAAATATTTCGTTGGAAGCAGGCGATGTAGTTATAATCGTAGACAGAAACCGTAAAGTTTATAAATCTTTTATTACAACTACCACTTTGCAACCTGGTAATGGACAAAAAATTGCTTGCAATGCCAAAAGCGCAGCAAAAAATAGTAGTACTCGATACAGCCAATCAACGCAGGCTTATGTAGAAGCCCGGAAAATGATTAAAGCCGAAAAAACAGCTAGAGAAAAAGCCCTTGAAGAGTTTGGAAAACGCATGGATGCCGCAACTGGCGTATACACAACAATAGAAAAGCAGGAAGATGGCAGTGAAGTATTTTATCTTCACGATAAACCAACTCTTGCGGAATCGAAAGCTGTTTGGAAAATGACATCAGAAGCGTGGGGAGTATCTACTGACGGCGGAAAAACTTGGAACGGCGGTATGACTGTTGACGGCGATACAATTGTAAGAATCCTTAATGCGGTTGGAATCAATGCGGATTGGATTAATACCGGAAAGCTCCTTGGAAAGTTTATTGATGCGAAAAACCTCAGGGTTTCAACAGAGGATGGCACCGTAACGTTTTATATAAACGAAAAAGGACAAGTGTTTATCCAGCCGACAGCTTTTTTTCTGTCGGGCAATAAAACACTCGATGAAGCTATAGCGGACAAAACAATAGAAGAAGCTCAAAAGCTGACAACACTGAATGTAATACTGTCAAATGAATATCAGGCCATAGTGACAGACGCTAATGGAAACTACACAACATTTCCTGAATGTAGCACAACCGTACAGGTTATGTATGGTGTTGAAAATGTAACTAATGATGCATCGTATACCATAACCGAAGATAACGTTACTGGAACCTGGGATGAAAAGAACCATAAATATACCGTTACAGGACTATCAGCTGATACCGGACATGTGAACTTTGTTGTAAAATATAAGACATTTTCTATTACAAAACAGTTTTCAATTGCAAAACAAAAGCAAGGGAAACAAGGAGATAAAGGAGATTCAGCTACAACTTATGTTATTGAAACGGATACAACCGTAATAATGAGAACCGCAGATGAAACTTATGTGCCAGAAACTGTACTTTTCAAGAACTACGTTGTTTCGGGCAACAATAAAATATTGCGAAAGTCTAACATCCTTGTTCAGACAACAACAGACGGTTCTACGTTCAGCACTATAAAAAACATGAATGTAGATGATGGACAGTATACATTATACCTTTCTACAATTGCATCAGATGTAACGGCAATTAGGTATATCTTCAGAAGCATTAATCTGGGTAATCCTCAACTTGCAACAGTAACAATCCCAATAATCAATGACACAGAGCTGACGGAAAAGCAGATCTTCAATCTTTTGACGCATAACGGCACCCGTGATTTGCTGACTTATGTTGATGGTAAACTATATCTTAACGGAACATACATTAAAGGAAAGACCGTAGCGGCAGACAAGCTGAATGTAGAGGACTTATATGCGGTTGCGGCATCAATTGCGCAGTGGATTATCAAAGAAAACTATATACAGTCAAAGAGCGGAAACATAAGACTTTATTCAGATGGTCGATTACAAATTGGGAATTCAGTGTTCTCTCAAAGCACAGATGGCGATACTGCTTGTAACATTAAATATGGATTACATTTGTTCTGTAAAAATATTACAGATAGCTCGGGATTTATTGACCCAAGCGGAATGTTTGCTATTTCTGGATTGGCAAGTAACGCATCAGGATCAACACTTATTTTGTACAACAATTATGTTTATAAATTAAGTTCGTCGTCAAAAAGATATAAGAAACACGTTAAAAACATGACCTCGAGTGAAGCTGAAAGACTTTTAGACATTCCGGTCGTGTGGTTTGAGTATAACGAAGGGTATCTGGCGCCGGGTGACCGTTTTGAGGGAAAACCGCTTCCAGGATTCTACGCAGAAGATGTATACGAAGCATTTCCGGAAGGTGCAATGCTCAATGAAGATGGCCAGGTAGAAGACTGGAACTACAGAACTATGATTCCGGCAATGATGAAACTAATTCAAGACCAGCAAGAAACTATTAACAGCCTTAATAAAAGGATAGAAAGATTAGAAAGAGGTGAGTGAATTGGAAGTCAAAGGAATAGATGTCTCTGCCTGGCAGGGACAGATCGACTGGAAGACAGTGGAAGCCTACGGAATGGACTTTGCTATCCTTCGGATCACAGAAGCTGGAAACGTAACGGATAAATATTTCGAAAGAAACTATACAGAATGCCAGAAATACAATATTCCAACAGGTGTATATAAATACTCGTATGCGATGACCATCGCAGAGATCCAGAGTGAAGCCGGAAAAGTGGTTTCGGCCCTGAATGGAAGAAAGTTGCAGCATCCCGTATGGCTGGATCTGGAATACAACAACCAGAGAAGTCTGGGAGCAGAAAACATACATAAGATGGCAGAAGCCTTTGAAAAGATCATTACAGCAGCGGGATATAAGTTTGGCATCTACTGTAATGTAGACTGGTACATGAACGTGATCTGCAGTCATCTGAAGAAATACGACTTCTGGATCGCACGCTATCCGGCAAATGATGATGGATGGCTTCAGGAACGTCTCCGCCCAGACTTCGGCGTCGGCTGGCAGTACAGCTCCAAGGCCAAGATTCCTGGAATCAATGGAACTGTAGATCGGAATGTATTTTACAAAGATTACAAGGATGAAGAAAAGAAAGGGGACGCAGAAATGGCAAAGACAAAAGAACAGATCATTCAGAATGTGCGAAATGATGCAGTAGACTTTGCAGTGAAGATCGCAAACGATAATGACCATGGATACAGCCAGAGAATCAGAAGCCTGTATGAGATTGATGATCCTAAATCATTTGACTGCTCAAGTCTGGCGTGTACAGCATATTACTACGCATTCATGAAAAACGGGCTGACTCAACAGGCGAGATACCTGAAAGAACATTGTAGCTACACCGGCAATATGCTGAAAATGTTAAACTGCGGGTTTGAGGTCGTGGCCAGAAATCAGACAGCACATGCGCAGATGATCAAAGGCGATCTGGAACTCAACACTACACATCATGTGGCAATGGCTATAAATAAAGACAATATTGTACATGCCAGAAGTTCAGAAGGAACCACTGATACAAAAGACAACAGTGGTAATGAGATCAGAACTCAGCCGTGGTATCTGTATAGTCACGGATGGACTCACCGTTTGAGATTTACGGGTAACGGTATTGACTTTACTGTATTGACTGCTGATACCGACAAACCAGCAGTTAAACCGACAACACCTACAGGGGGTAAATATATGTTTGAACCAGAAACTGTAAAAGCAGGAGACAAAAACACATCCGTATTATTGCTTCAGGAGATTTTAAGAGCTAGAGGATTTAAGGGAAAAACCGGCAAAGCCCTGAAACTTACCCGGAAAGCAGATGCCAACACCATCTATGCCCTCAAAGCCTACCAGGAATCCAGAAAAGAGGTTCTTGCCGTAGATGGCGTATGCGGCCCTGCGACTTGGAAAGACTTGATCGCGATTTAAATTCAAAGTGGTACTTGATATATAACGAATAGAATGATATAATAAACATGTTCAATAAATCCTTCTTAAAAGTTTTCAATTCCCCGAAAAGACCGCCAGTCTCACATCGCTGGCGGTCTTTGCAATATCAATTTATATAATTTTCGTATTTATCCTTGATTTCGTTGTGGTTCCGGCGGCGTATCTGGACAATATCGCCAGATTCCATGATGAAGTTCTCATTCACGGACTGAATGTGATCCATGTTGACCAAATAACTCTGATGGCATCGCAAAAATCTTTTATCACACAATTCTTCTTCGATGTCATCAAGCTTTCCAAGTGTTACAAAGCACTGGTTATCGGTCGTGTAGATATGGCATGAACGACCTTTACTCTCAACATATTCAATCTGTCTGTATTCCAACCGATGCAATTCTCCGTGCGTTTTGAATGTCAGAACCTCATCCCTCATATGCGACAGAATCTCGTTGATTGCGCTGTACATCCTGCCGTATTCCTTACCCTTGACCACATACTGCATAGCACCGACGTCAAATGCTTCTTGCAGATGAGAATCATCGGCTGTCCAGAAGATAATCTTTCCATCATATCCAATATCCCGAAGCCGGTTCGCAATCTCCAAACCGTTCTCTTTTTCCAGAACCATATCCAGTACAATTACATCGTACCATTTACCCTCTTTCACATCTTCAACAAGTGGATAACCTGCCGAATACTCGCTAATTTCATACCGGTAATCTCCTTTGCGCCGCAAGAATCCCGATATGTGCTCTTTAAACAAGTCAACTTCAATTTGATTGTCGTCACAAATAGCTATCCTCATACGCAATTCCTCCTTTCAAATTCTCAATTTTGTCAAAAATTCCCGCGTTTTTGACAATACACACAATTTTCCTGTGAGTTGTGATAGTATTCTATACAACATCACAAATATATTTTAGCACGGCACTTTTATAGTGTAAAGTGTTGAGGAATGAATAAAAACTAAAAAAATCGACAAATTGATGAATACAGGGTTTCTGGAATCCCGGAATCGGGAGGATGTGTGTATAGAAACCGCCTACGGGCAAAAAGAAAGAGGGGATTGGACGTCCCCTCTTTTCGCTGTTATTTTTGGTATGCGATTAAATCTGTGGTATATTCGTTTGTATACTCTGCTAACGGACGAATTGTTAATGCAAAATCTACTTTTGATACATCTGTAATTCCGTTCAGGGAAAGAAAATCATCCGTAGGAGTCAGAGTTACAAGAGTCTTACAATTGTTTAGCAGATATTCATTGTATAAATCATAATTTGTATCAGATGTCGTGAAGTCGTCATATGTTTCGGAAACAACATCGTAAGTAAAATATTGTCCTGTAGTGTTTGTGATGCAAAAAGTAAAGCTGTTCCCGTCAGAAGATATAAAATCAACGCTAATTCCGTTTTGATTATACAGATTCTGAGCATTATCAAATACAGGAGAAGAAGTTAACGTAGTGCCAGTTACGTCTGCATGGATTTGGCCACTGTCAAACGCTTTAAAACTTTTATCATTATCATATGCCCAAAGAAGAATATCAAAACTATCAACTTCGTTCATTTGGAAGTCCTTAAAGAAGTCTTTATTGTTCCAACTATCTGCAAGCTCTATAGTAGAATTAGCTTTCTTTCCCGGAGCTACATTGGCGGAATTGACCCCATATTGGTCTCCACCAGCCATAATCCCATTGATAGCATATGCATAAGGAGCCACGCCTAAGTTTAAATTAGAACTGTTTTCAATATACAATCCGATGGTGTCTGTGGATGGTGCGTCGGTCAGTCCTTTTGTTTCAACGTGAATGCCATTATCTTCGTACAATACAAAATCTTCTGCCGAAGCAACAGATGGTATACTGGTAATCAAGATACTTGAAAGACCAATAGCTGTTAAAAACTTCATTTTTCTTCTCATAATTTTGCCCTCTCTTGTAAAAGTTTTACAATATTATACCACTTCATACAAACTGTGCATAGTAAAATATCAAAAAAACAGATTATTTTTGCAGAAAAACTCCATGATTTTGCGCTTGCCAGAAAAACTACACAAATTCGTGCTATAATGCGTGATATATTTTTAGAAAAGAGTTGGTAGTAATGGAGAAGAACAGATACAGGATAGTCGTACTCATTCTGATATTTTACGAAATATTCTGTGTGATGCATATACCATCACATGATATGGCAGAACGCCACCGCAGAGATGCGCAGATCACAAAGGAAGCTACGGAACAAATTTGTTCCGCCCAGATGCAGCAGTTGAGCGAGATCAAGGAAATTTGCAATGTCAGATGTTATATTCACAAAATTTTCTTTGAAATTGCGAATTTTGCCTACGAAATAGCAAAAGTCCATGTATATATTTGGCAGTTGCCAAGAGGAAATATCGGTGGTATAATGATAAAAACGAACTAACGTTCGGTTCTATTTCCCACAAGCCGAGCATATATTTTAATGTAGGTGGTAGTTGCGACAGGGAGGGCTATTCATGGATTATAAGAAAGAGATTATTGAATTATTAGATAAGGTAAAATTAGAAAGTACTTTAAAAAGAGTATACAAGTTGCTGGTATACTTATATTTAAGAGAAAAGTAGCTTAAAATGCCGCATCTGCTTTAACTGTAGATGCGGCATAATAATTATTCTGTTTTTAAATCATCTGGCGATGCGGAGAAATAATATTCGAATTCGGAACTGTCATAATCGCCGCCCAACATTGAATTTATTTTGTCCGCAATAGATGTTCCTAATTCCTCTCCGAATTCAGCATCTTCAACTTTTGTTCTTTTATATTCTGTAAAAATGTTTCCCCAGTCGTCTTGTGTGCCTGCATAGTAAATCTGGATGAGGTCGCCATCTTCTTTAGGATTTAAGTAAGATAAGGCTTTATCTGTTACGTTTATCATACTTTTAGGAAAAAATACTTTTTGAACATCACAGGAATTAAAAACAGCATCATATATTTCAGTAATTCCTTCTTGAAAAATAACTGATTCAACATGAGAACTTCCAATTCCGATCTGGAAATCTGATAAATCTGTTGCATAGTCTGTTCCATCAATATTGTATGATGGAAGAATTTCCAAAATTTTGCACTTGCCATCATAACCGTGCAATTTCACAGAGTTTCCCTCTATATCATAATCAAAATCACTGATTACACCGTACTTTTCAGAATCATCCTTTTGAACTTCAACGCCAGTCACGCCGCCTGCATAAGTTGGAGTAGAAACTCCTAAAACTGTAAAAGCGCAAAATGCAATTAATAGCTTTTTCTTCATAGATATTTCCTCCTTGGTATTAGTTGCTTTTATTATATCACTATAAATCAAAACAACAAAGCAGAATATAAGAAAAGGCCAGAGTTTTTTATTCTCTGGCCTTTCTCTTTTTAATTGTTTTCCAATTCTGTTAGGATTTCTTGGAGTTGCTTCCAATGTTCATCGCTGAGCTTTGCGAACTTTACAAGAATTTTCTTAGCAAATTCATTGTCCCCGGTCATTACCGAATCAACGATAGCCTGCGCATCGCCATCGTCATCACTTTGGAACATGTTTCCGATTCCATTTACGAGCCAGTCGTAAGAAACTTTGTAAGAAAAGCATATCAATTTGATATTCTTTTCAGATAAATCTCTTTGCCCGTTTTCAATCATTGATAACGCCTGCTGCCCTATGGACAATGCTTTTGCAAATTCTGTTTGAGTGAGTTTTAATGTCTTTCTTAAAACAGAAACTCTTTTTCCTATTAATTCTGCTGAATCCATATTATCCTCCTTTCTGATTATATAATATCACACTAGTTGTAAAAAAGCAAGAAAAAGTTGTAAAAACTGTTGACAAAATACAACTGTAGTGGTAATATACAATCACACAAGTGATACAGAAAGGGGGGAGAGAGGAATGACAGATGATAGACGAGAAGCGTTCAAAAAAATGGTAGAACGTTTTAATAATTTGCCAGAGAAAAAGCAAGATCAAATGCTTTGGTATGGAAAAGCAATTCTTGATATAGAGGAAAGCGAATCCGGTAAAAAAGAACCTGTGACAGTAAAAAGTGATTAAGAAAGGAGAGACAATGGCATTTAAAGATGTTTCCAATTATTCAAACGAGGAAATCTGCGAGATGATTTACAACTTAAATGATTGGAATTGGGACGAAAGAGTAGGAGAAAAGCCAGATGGATTCGACCAGATGCCATGGTACAACATTCACTGGTGGCACAGGCTGATAAAAAGAAAAACGAAGCACGATTACATACAGCCTGCTATGAGATATTTGCAAAAGAGGGTAACAATGAAAGAATTTTATTTCTTTGCAAATGTAACTCGTAGCAAGCGTATGACATCAGAACAGTTTGAAAAATGGTGGGAAAAAGAAAAAAACTCCTTGTGGTTCGCTTTCCCTCATTGCTACCAAAAGGGCAACGAAAGCTATGAGTGTTGTAATCACATATGGTATTAGGAACATCCAGAAATCACGTTTTTCTGTATATATTAATCCTACACCATCAAGAGTGATTGAATAACCATCGTAGTCAGCTTCATTAAATTCTCCACTACGACCACATTCGTGAAGCTCGATTAATCCATGGTTGAGTAAATAGGAAGCATATGGATTTCCCGTTTCATCGGATGTTCGACAGATTTTATGACACTCATCAAAAGTTAGAAAGTTTTTCTTGTAAAGTATTTTTAATAATTTATGAGATGTTTTTTCTAACATATAATTTCTCCTTTTATAAGGAGTATATCACAGAAAGGAATGATATGAAATAGAACAGTTAATGAAAATCAATTATGATGGAGAGCAGCCGACAGTGTCAGCCAGAGAGTTGCATAAATCTCTTGAAATCAGCAAACGATTTTCGGCATGGTTCGAAACAAACTCTCAGGGATTCATTGAGAACGAAGATTTTACAAGTGTACTTTCGGGTACGGTTGTAAATAACGGAGCACACAGAGAAATACAGGACTATTCCTTGTCAGTAGACATGGCAAAACATATTTGCCTTATGAGTAGAACTGAAAAAGGGAAAGAATGCAGGCAATATCTCATCGACCTCGAAAAAGCATGGAACACACCAGAACAGGTTTTTGCCAGAGCGTTGAAGATGGCAGACCAGACGATTGCGAAGCTGAAAGGTTCAGTTGAAACATTGACAGCCGAAGTTAGCGTCAAGAACCAGATAATCGGAGAACTTAAACCGAAAGCAGATTACTACGATGAAATTTTAAAGAACCCGGGATTAGTTACAATTACCCAGATTGCAAAGGATTATGGAATGTCTGGCAAAAAGATGAATGATATCTTGCATGACTTGGGAATCCAGTACAAGCAGAGCGGTCAGTGGTTGCTGTATGACAAGTATTCAAAGAATGGGTACACACATTCAGAAACTGTAGATATCGTCAGGTCAGATGGAAGACGTGATGTGAAGATGAATACCAAATGGAAACAGAAGGGCAGAATCTTCATTTACAACATGCTCAAAGAAAAAGGCATTGTTCCAATGATTGAGCAGGAAAATGCCCAGATGACAATGTAGATTCTCGCAAAACACAGAAAGAAAGCTCTTAACTGGAAAGGAGACACATGAAAGCATCAAAAATCGAAATCCGTCAGGTTGAACAAGAACAGGGAACATTTACAGAAATCCTTGTGGACGGTCACAAACTTGAGGGAGTAAGAAGCTTCGAACTGAAGCAGGAGGTTGGAAACTCAATACCGATACTTTCCGTTGATTTGAACGCTTTAGATTTATCAACAGATTTAAAGCTGTTACAGGTGAACCAGAAAGGTATCGGAGAAATCGAAAACATCAAATTCAAAGGACAGGAAACGCCCGTTGAGTTTGACATAAAAGAATAGGCTCCCATATTTCAGAGAGCCGTGAGGATTACTTGTTGAGATTTTGCAGAATTGAACAATCGCTGGCACGATTACAACAACCTGTAAAACCGGCATATTTACATTTTAATCTTCCGTTAATAGATTTTGGACTCTTATCTTCTAAAGAAGAAACGGAAATTTGAGTAAATTCGACAAAATAATCCTTGTTCTGTTTTACACAAAAACCAGAATACACCATTAAACAAACACCTCCTTTCCATAAGGAGAGTATATCACAGAAAGGAGATGAGAATGTGAAAATTGCTGACGAAACAATTATCAAGTTTAAAAACGGAGAGACGTTGCGTGTCCCGGCAGAGGTGTATGAAAAAATTAATTTCGACAAACAGTCAATTGTTGAATACGGATGGAATGAAAACGGAATTAATAACAAAATTCAGTTTTCCCTTGAGGATGTGCTCTATATTGGCAGAACAACAAAGAGCACATCCGGGGAAAAGTCTAACGATTAAAAGTAGCGCCGAGATGGAGAAAAATTATTTACTTTCTCTTTATCCAGTTCATTGAGAAAGTAATCTTCATCATGGGAATCCAGAAGATCAGCAAATTCTGCACGGTATTTGAAGTATCTCTGGCAGATATGAGGGTTGTCCAGACAACCCGGCAATTCAGCGCATAACTTAGCAACAGCCAGATCATGAGCAATTTGTAACTTATCCATCGTTATCACCTCCTTTTAGGTGATTATAACACAAGAAAGGAAATACATGAGAAAAAGAATAGCAGCAATTTTGTTATCCGGAATTATAGCATTTGGATTAGCTGGTTGCACGACAGCGGACAGGAAAGTTTCTTATAAGAAAGGAGACGTGGTTATGAGTAGAAAGAAAAAGGCTTCTAAGATGGTGCGAACATCAAAGAAACCTATTTCATTAACATGTTTGATTAATAAGAAACCTATTTGCCAGATGGATATTTTTCGTTGAATGCTTCTAATGCGGATTCATAAGCATTTATGTATTCTTCGAAATAATCGATGGTTACATGAGTTTTGCCAGCATCAACTTGAGATTGACGTTTTAAATGGCAAACATCAGTGCAAACTGCAATAGCTAAATCATGTGCACGTTTTTCATTATCCGTCATTATTACACCTCCTTTCATAAGGAGAGTATACCACATAAAAAATCGGAGGGACATAAAAATGGCAAAATCATTAATCCTGTCAGCTCTGATCGGCGGTATGTCACCGTACCTGCCGTTCTGGAGATTTGACAGTGCATCACAGCCGGTTGCAGTAGCAATCGCAATATTCGCATTATCATTCGTGGTTATTTACCCGGATGAAATTAAAAGAAACGGAGGAAAAGAAAGATGATTGAGACAAAAATGGGAGAAATCACACTTAAAGGCAGTAAAGCAGAATTAATAGCTGACTTAGCTGTTATCGTTCATGGAATTAAAGAAACTATTATGGAAGATGGCAAAGAAACAGAGGAATCTGTGAAGCAGGAGATTGACGAAGCGGTCAAAATCGGACTGATGAACGAAGAAGAATTTAAAACTATTCAAAAAGAAAAAATCAAAGAAGTTGTAAAAACATTATTTGATGATTTACTTGGAGGGCTTTTCGATGAAGATAAATGATTTTGATAAGATCGTAGATGAGTTGTATCAGTTGTGCAGGAGAGTCCAGAAAGAAACCGGCAGAACGGTAGCATTTCATTTTGCAAACTACAAGATCGGATGCAGCTTGCACATCAACATATATAAGAAAGAATCCTTAAGAGAATTTGATATGTACAGCATTGCAGAGGGCGGTTATCAGCAGGAAGAGAATGTAAAGAAAGTAACTGACCATTTAAACAAAATTTTGATGGACAACAAATGTCCGTATTGTGAGGGAGATTGCAATGAAGAAAGAAAATAAGATGGATTTCAGAGCAGAGACCGTAGCCGAAGAATACGCTGAGCTGGTAGGCAGATTAAAGGCATTTGAAGCGTACCTGAACACAACCGAAGCAAATACGTATTTAAAGAAAGAAGTTTGTGCAGCTATACTCGGACTGAATTTGGAGGACAAGGAAAAATGAAATGCTATAAGGGATTTGACAAAGACTTAAAATGTCGTGATTTTCAGTATGAAATCGGCAAGGAGTACGAAGAATAAAGAGCCGAGATTTGCGATACTGGATTTCATGCTTGTGAGAATCCATTGGATGTATTTGGATATTATACACCGGCTGATTCCAGATATTGCGAAGTCGAGCTGGATGCAAACGATCAGAAATCTGACGACAGCAAAAGAGTAGGAAAGAAGATTTCTATTAAAGCAGAAATCGGAATTGCCGGAATTATTAAAGCTGGTCTGGAGTACATCAAAGATCAGGTTAACTGGGACGATGATAAAAAGTCCAACACCGGAGACCAGTCAGCAGCAACCAACACCGGAGACCGCTCAGCAGCAAC
>ERZ1034791.11-NODE-11-length-61563-cov-15.749366_pt1 | contig 61563 bp, 94 predicted proteins | sample MGYA00520649_ERZ1034791 | MGnify/ENA primary metagenome ERZ1034791 (study PRJEB33766, sample SAMN09781683) | gut metagenome | biome: gut microbiome | host: Homo sapiens | place: Madagascar | study: EMG produced TPA metagenomics assembly of the PRJNA485056 data set... | reverse complement strand
GGATTTTTATATTTTCGATTTTGGATTGTAAAGGAGAACATCTTGCTTTCTGACGTTACTATTGCGGTAAGGTCCGCTAGGGCTAGACTTATTAGTCCGTACCATTCCGAACAGCAGCAACCCTGCAGCTATGATCTAACTCTTGATAAGATTATTAAGAAGATGGTAGTTAGCGACTTTGATCAGTATCCGGTTAAGGGTTATATTACAGCTTATGACAAGAAACTTCACGATCTAAAGTATGTTGAGATTGACATTGAGAAAGATTGGAACGGCATCTATCGTATGCATCCTGGCGATTTCATTATTGCCTCTACCAAGGAAACAGTAAAGCTTCCGAATGATATTGCTGGACGATTTGAAGGCAAGTCTTCTCTCGGTCGAATCGGTCTGACTACTCATGTTACTGCTGGTTTTATTGACGCAGGCTTCGAGGGTCAGATCACTCTTGAGATGAAGAACGAGAATCGCTATCCGATCGACATCAAGTATGGTATGCGAATCGGGCAGATCTGTTTCTTCGGACTTGATTCTTATTGTGCTCATCCTTATGGGGATCCGTCTCTTAATTCTCATTATCAGGGTCAAAAAGGACCGACCACTGCTCGTGGCTAATGTTTTGGAGGGGTCGCTTAAGGCCCCTCTATCCTTAATTTTTGTGCAGTGTTCTTTGGACCTATCTTTGCGATTGCGCTTTTTTTCTCCTTTCACGCAGGGTACCAAGTCAGGATAGGTCCTAAAAACACTACATAAACTAATTCAAAATGAAGATGAAGCCAAGTAAAGGAGGAGATATTTATGGGTAAACGTAATAAGACTGACGACAAGTCTATAAGAAGTATGCCACCTCTTACTCCAGAAGGTAAAGAGAATCAAATGATATCTCTTGCTATGGACTGTGCTGAATCACAGTTGCGTGATGGCACCGCATCTTCGGCCGTTATCGTTCATTTTTTGAAACTTGGTACTGAACGAGCGGAACTTGAGCGAGAAAAGCTGGTTCATGAGAATGAATTGCTCAAGGCAAAGACACAGTCTCTGGAGTCGGCAACTCATGTTGAGCAACTCATGAAGGAAGCTGTCGAAGCTATGAAATCTTATGGTGGAACAGTATGAGTTGCAGAACATATTTGGAACTTTCACAATTTAAGACGTTCGAGGAGCGTTTTGAGTATCTAAGAGTCAATTCTTCTGTTGGAATTGATACTTTTGGTTCTAGTCGATATTTGAATCAGATATTGTATCACGATACTAAATGGCTATCTGTCAGAAATAGAGTTATCATCAGAGATTCTGGATGTGACTTAGGAATTCTCGATAGAGAGATTACTGGAGAACCGATTTACATTCATCATCTTAATCCGATAACAAAAGAAAACGTCTTAAACAGAGATCCTTGTCTTTTTGACATGAACAATCTTATTTGCTGTACTCGTAGAACGCATAATGCAATACATTACGGCGATTCTACAAAATTAATTCATGACTTGGTAGAAAGAAAACCTAACGACACATGCCCTTGGAGATCTTAAGCGCAGGGCTAATCTTTTAAGGGGTGAGTTCACAGATGAATGAAGAGGTACTCGTTCATCATGGCGTAAAGGGTCAACGCTGGGGTGTAATTACTAAGGAATATGTTCCTAAAGGTACTCATTCAGCCAAGGCCGATCAAAATAAAAAGGGTTCGAAGATTCAGCAGCGTGTTCAAGCACGATTGGCTAAGCGTCGAAATGCTAAACTTGCAAAGCGTCAAGCGAAGTTGTCGAAGAAGTTGAAGTCAAATAAGCAGACTACTACCGATGATACTTGGCAGACTCTTTCTACTGATCAGCGTAAGAAGATGGTTTTGGAATCAAAATCAGCTAAGATGTTGTCGAAGAATGCTGATTTGTTTAATGATAAGGAACTTCAACAGGCTTATTCACGCTTAATGCTTGAGAAAAGAGTTTCCGAACTTGCTGCTTCTTCTCAAGAAAAATCTTCTTTTGAGAAGAATATGGAGACCATTAACAAGACTATGAAGTATGTCAAAGACATTAGCGAAGCCGCGAACACAATTAATAACGCTTACACTAATCTTAAGCGTACATCCGAGATTCTTGCTAGTCTTTCTTCGGAACAGGAGAAAAAATAGGAGCCGCGTATGAGTCTTTCTAATACAGCAGTACCTATTTATTACGGCCAATTTCGAGATGCTGTTCTTCGTGGAGAAATTCCTGTTAACGAAGAAATTTCAATGGAAATGAATCGAATTGACTGGCTTATTTCCAATCCCGGCGTTTATTACGACGACAAGGCTGTTGAAGGATGGATTCGTTTCTGCGAAAATGAAATGACTCTTACCGACGGTGGAGACCTGAAGCTTCTTGATAGTTTTAAGCTGTGGGGAGAGCAAGTCTTCGGCTGGTATTATTATGTAGAGCGTAGTATTCCAGAGGTTCAACCGAACGGGACATTAATTCATAAGACCAAAATGGTCAAGAAACGTTTGATTAATAGGCAGTATCTTATTGTTGGACGAGGCGCTTCCAAATCGTTGTATGACTCCTGTATTCAGACATATTTTCTGAACATGGATACAAGTACGACCCATCAGATTACAACCGCACCTACTATGCGTCAGGCTGACGAGGTAATGTCACCTATTCGAACGGCTATTACTCGTTCAAAAGGTCCGTTGTTTAAGTTTCTTACGCTTGGATCGTTACAAAACACTACGGGATCTAAAGCTAATCGAGCGAAGTTAGCGTCAACCAAAAAAGGTATCGAGAATTTCCTTACTGGTTCATTGATCGAAGTCCGTCCTATGTCAATTGCAAAATTGCAGGGCCTTCGATGCAAGTATGCAACCGTAGACGAATGGCTGTCTGGTGACATTCGAGAGGATGTTATCGGCGCTATTGAGCAGGGCGCTTCCAAGCTGGACAACTACCTGATTATTGCTACCTCGTCCGAAGGTACCGTACGTAACGGTAGTGGCGATACGATCAAAATGGAGTTAATGGACATTCTCAAGGGCGAGTATTCGAACCCGCACGTGTCTATTTTCTGGTATCGTCTAGATAGCGTTGATGAAGTCGCCGATCCGACTAAGTGGGTAAAGGCAAATCCAAACATTGGCAAGACTGTTACGTATGAGACGTATCAGTTGGATGTCGAGCGTGCTGAGAAAGCTCCTGCGACACGAAACGATATTTTGGCGAAGCGTTTTGGCATCCCGATGGAGGGCTATACGTATTACTTTACGTATGAAGAAACGGAACTTCATCGTCGTCAGAATTTCTGGCAGATGCCGTGTGCTATGGGCGCTGACTTGTCACAAGGCGATGACTTCTGCGCTTTCACATTCTTATTTCCATTGAGTGGAGAACGTTTCGGCGTGAAGACCAGAAACTATATCACTTCACTTACTCTAAACCGTCTTCCTCTTGCTATTAGAGAAAAGTACAACGAGTTCATAAAAGAGGGTTCTCTGATTATTATGGAGGGAACTGTTCTTGACATGGACGAAGTTTACGACGACTTGGATCGATTCATTATTGACAGCGAGTATGACGTTCGATGCTTTGGCTACGATCCATATAATGCAAAAGCATTTGTGAATCGCTGGGAACAAGAGAATGGACCATTTGGCATCGAGAAAGTTATTCAGGGTTCTAAGACAGAATCTGTGCCATTAGGAGAACTAAAGAAACTCGCACAAGAACGAATGCTTCTGTTCGATGAGGAACTTATGAAGTTCACTATGGGAAATTGCATCGCTCTAATCGACAACAACGGAAATCGAAAGCTTTTCAAGTATCGCAGAGAAGATAAGATTGACGCCGTTGCTGCTATGATGGATGCGTATGTTGCTTATAAGTTGAACAAGGAGGCCTTTGAATGAGCAAAGCTAGAAAGAAGCATAAGTATATAGCTCGAGTTCTTTATAAGAATGGCAAGTATAGATATTTTTATGTACAATCTGAGTATGAAGCATATTTGACCGGTGTTCAACAAGGAAACTATAGTTCAGATTATAAAATTAGTGATTCTGAACGAGCAGATGTTAAAAACACAAAAAAACTTGAAAAACAGTACGGTGATCAAGTATATCGAAGTGCCGATGAATATGAAGTTCAAATAGCAAAAGATAGTGCCGTAAAAAGCGTATTGGCTGTCTTAAAGAAAACAGCTTCAAAATTTAGTAAAAGTGGAAAAACTCCAAAACTGTCAAACAATATTCTAGATATCCCTTCTGCAAGTCTTAAGAAAGATGGCTCAAAAGAAGGAAAACTAAAACGGGTTAAGCCTAATAAAAAGAAAGTAACGACTAAGCCATTAAAGGGACACAAATATATAGCTAAGGTAAAAATCTCAGACGGTACTTATCGCTATTTTTATGATCAAGATGAATACAACGCGTATTTGAAAAAGAAGGAATATCAGAAAGATAACCCTTCGTTTATGGATGTGTTTAAAAAGACACCTTCGACTGAAACTTCTGAAGAAGCAATGGCTAAAATCAATCCGCACGTTGATTGGTCATATAGTCAGTATAAATACTATAATGACTTGCCGGATGAACAAGTAAAGAAACTCAAGGATTCTGGTAAGGTTAGCCAAAAGACTGTAGGCGACACACAGGCGTATGATATGAACTGTATGAATTGCACTACGGCCTATGAACTCCGTAGACGAGGGTATGATGTCGAAGCTGGAGCATGGCGCGCAAGTAATACTCAATATGCCTCATTGGAAAATTGGTATGAAGGCGTAAAAGTAAAAGAAGTTAAGAAAACCAATAATCTAATTAAGGCCATTCAAAGTGATAATCCACCTGGCAGCAGGGGTAACTTAATGGTGCAATGGAGTAATGGTGGCGGACATAGCATGGCATATGAAGTCGACTCAAAGGGGAAAGTTCATATTCTTGATCCGCAGACTAATTCTGTTGTCGATGAAGATAAGCTACCAGATCTAATCTCGTCTGCACATTACGCTAGAACTGACAATTTGAAGTTGAAGGAAGGGGTGTTGGATACAGTTGCGCCCAATCACCACGACTAAATTAGTATCAGAAATGATGACAGAATTGTTTCCAGATTTTACTATATCTAAAATTGAAGATCTTGGAACGTCATATTCTGTTAGCTTTGAATGCGATTCTGATAATATTTTAAACATGATTGAAATTCGTAAAAAAGACGGTGCAATTAGACCGTTTAACCCCGCAGTTCTGGATGCGTGATCTAATGGAGTATGAAGTCATTCAACATCATGGTGTCAAAGGTATGCACTGGGGTGTTATTACTAAGAAAGTTTCCTCTTCAGTCAAAGCACACTCTGATAAGCGAAAAGCCGAGAATGAAAAGCGCAATAAACTAAAGAAGGGCTACTCGACGAAAAAGCCTACAACGAAGGCCGAAAAGTCCGCTGCTCGTACATATTATCGACAGCAGCGGACTCATTCATTTAATACCTATCGTAATCAAGAGATCAAACTTGCTCGAAAAGAAGCTACACTCACTGGTGAACAGATTAAAAACGGTCGCTATCGCATTGCGAATGCCCGTAACATCAAGTTGAAATCGTTTTCAGCAGTGATGGGAGTCGGCACTACGGCTTTGATCGCTGGCTCAGCGCCTCTTGCCGCTCCAATTGCAGGCCTTACTGTTGCAGCTCTTAGTAATTATGCATCTGGTGGATCTTATTATGCAAAAGAGAAGCGAGCGTACGGCGATAAACGTGCTAAAGTTCAGTCAAAATCGTAAGGAGGTAGCATGCCAGAACCTTTACGATCTAGGCTGAAAAATGCCTGGAATATTTTTAGAGGTCAGGATTCAAAAGATAACGCTCCTACTGAAGATTACGGCTCTTCATCTCCTGCAATCGTATATACTGGCCAACAGATGTACAGTTACCACTATCGTGGCGGAGATCGGTCAATTGTAAATTCTATCTATAATCGTATCGCGATGGATGTTGCGTCAGTTGATATTCGGCATGTTCGAACAGATCCGGATCATCGTTATCTTGAAACGATCGAGGATAGTCTTAACGCATGTCTTAGTACCGAAGCGAACATCGATCAAACCGGTCGAGAAATGATTCAGGATGCAGTATTAACACTGTTTGATGAGGGCTGCATTGCGATTGTTCCAATTGAAACTGAAACAGATCCGGATAACGGAAGTTATAACATTTATTCTTTGCGTGTTGGAATTCCTGTTGAATTCTTTCCTCAACATGTAAAGGTAAGTCTATATGACGATCGTAGCGGTCGACGAAGAGAAGTAATCGTTCCAAAGACTCAAGCAGCTATTATTCAAAATCCTTTTTATACGATTATGAATAAAAATGATTCCTTGATGACTCGCTTGAACAGGAAATTGAACCTTCTTGACGTCGTTGACGAGCAAACTAGTTCAGGAAAGTTGGATCTTATCATTCAGCTTCCATACACGATCAAATCTGAAGCTCGAAAGAATCAAGCAGAGGAACGCCGAAAGGCGATTGAGGAACAGCTTGCCGGATCAAAATACGGAATTGCGTATGTTGACGCTACAGAGCATATTACACAGCTTAATCGATCGGTAGAGAACAATCTACTCAAACAAGTAGAATATTTGACGAATCTTGCCTATGGCCAACTTGGAGTTACGCCTGAGATTATGAATGGTACGGCGGATGAGAAGGTCATGACTAACTATAATAGTCGAGTTATTGAGCCTGTATTGTCTGCTTTGACCGAAAACATGTCCAGGGTGTTTATTACGCCTACCGCAAGGACCCAAGGTCAAGACATTAAGTATTTCCGAGACCCGTTTAAGCTCATGCCGGTCAGTGATATCGCTGAAATTGCTGACAAGTTTACTCGAAATGAAATTGCTACTAGCAACGAGATTCGACAGGCTATTGGCATGACACCTTCTTCTGATCCTAAGGCTGATGAGCTGCGAAACGCTAACCTCAGTGCTCCTGCAACTGATCAAGAAGGTTATGACGATCAAACCGAGGAAGAGACTCAGGATGAATAGATATAGATTACATCAAAATGGGTTTCTAAATCGTTTGAATAATAGCAATGTAATTATAAACTAAAGGAATGGAGGGAAATGATCAACATGGATGAAAATTATGATTTTTCTGGTTGGGCTAGTAAGTACGAAGTTCCATGTTCTGATGGTCGAACGATCAAGCAGAACGCATTGGCCGCAGATGATGGAAAAACCGTTCCTTTGGTTTGGAATCATCAGCATGGCGAGATGAAGAATGTCGTAGGTCACGCTTTGCTTAAGAATTGCCCAGAAGGTGTATATTGCTTTGGCTATGTAAACGATACTGAAAACGGTAAGAATGCTAAAGAACTTCTAAAGCATAAGGATATTACTGCGCTGTCGATCTTCGCGAACAATCTCAAGCAGAATAAGCGTGCGGATGGCCGTAAAGATGTCGTTCATGGCAAGATTCGAGAAGTTAGTCTGGTTCTTGCTGGCGCTAATCCCGGTGCATGTATTGATTCGGTGATGGTTCATTCTGAGGATGGTGAACTTATTGAATCTGACGATGCAGTTGAGATTTTTAATGATAATAATACCATATGCTTTGGTCATTCTGATGAAAGTGAGAAATTTATGGCAGAAATGCTGAATAACGAGGGTAATTCGGATGATGTCGATGATTCTCAGTCCGATGAGACTGTAGAGCATGCCGATGACAATTCTGATGACAACTCTGACAAGAAGCCTGCTGAAGATGAAACAGTTGAGGACGTTCTTAACTCTATGAACCCTCATCAGCGTGAGGTAATGCAGGGCTTGATCAATTATCTTATCGAAAATGGCTCTAGCGATGAGTCCAATAATTCCGAGAAGGGAAATTCCGACATGAAGCACAACATCTTTGACAACACTGAGGAGAACGACGAGACTCTCGAGCATTCTCTCGGTATGGATTGCGATTTTGAGAAGGCTATTGCTGATATGAGCCGCTATGGCTCCCTTAAGAAGTCGTTCCTTGCGCATGGCGCTAACATTGACAAGCTTGTGGGTGATGAGTTCCTGTCGCATCTCGACAATGGTACTCCTGGCACTGACTACGGTATTGGTAACATTGATTACCTGTTCCCTGATTTCCAGACCGTAGGCGGCAACAACCTTAAGTTTGTCAAGCGCAATACCGAGTGGGTTTCTCGCGTCATGAACGCGGTTTCTCATACTCCCTTCACCCGAGTTAAGTCCGTCTTCGCTAACATTACTGAGGACGAGGCTCGTGCTCGAGGCTACATCAAGGGTAAGAAGAAGAAGGAGGAAGTGTTCGCCCTGCTCAAGCGCACCACGACCCCGCAGACGGTATATAAGAAGCAGCGTCTTGATCGTGATGATATTCTTGATGTTACCACGATGGACATCGTAAGTGTTCTTCGTCAGGAAATGCGTATGATGCTCGAGGAAGAGATTGCTCGTGCTATCGTCATCGGCGATGGCCGTGAGTCCGGTAGCGATGACAAGATTAGCGAGGATCACATCCGTTCGGTTCTTAATGATGATCCTTTCTACTCGATTAAGATCACCAAGGGTTATAAGACTGAGCCTGATAATAGCACCTTTGCTGCTGATTTTGAGGAGCGTGTTGTCTACGGCTTCGAGGACTATGAGGGTTCTGGTAATCCGCTGATGTTCACGACTCAGCGTAATCTCAACCGTCTGCTTATGCAGAAGGATAAGGTCGGCCGTCGAATTTACAAGTCCAAGCAGGAGCTTTGTGCTGCGCTCTGCGTTGCTGATATTGTTCCCGTTCAGGTTATGAAAGACCTCAAGCGTACGCCTCTTGCTAAGGAGACGACGCTCACTGGTAAGACTCTTATTGTCGATGCTGTTATCGTTAATCTCAATGACTACAACATCGGTACCGATAAGGGCGGCGCTGTGTCCATGTTCGATGACTTTGATATCGACTACAACCAGGAGAAGTACCTGATCGAGACTCGTATCTCCGGTGCTCTTACGGTTCCTTACTCTGCTATGGTCGTCGAGCATTATGTTGATTCTTCTCTCGAGGGTACTTCTGATTCCGTAACCAAGACTGATCCTGCTGACGCTGATCAGAAGACGACTGGCAAGTAGGATGAATCAAAATGGGAAAATTCTACGGTAAAATTTTCTATGGTAAAACTGTAGAGCGAGAAGATCGACCTGGAAGTTGGAAAACTCAGTTGGTAGCTCGGGATTATTATGGCGATATTACTAAGATGTCTCGACGATATTCTAACGATAATAATGTTAACGGAACTATTACGTGTAACAATATCATTAGTATTGTTGCTGATCCATATGCTGTAGCTCATTTTTCCCAGATTAAATGCGTAGAACTTGTAGGGACGAGGTGGGCTGTTACTTCGGTTGAGGTACAGTCTCCTCGTCTTATTCTTACGCTTGGCGGTGTATACAATGGGTCTTAGAGTAGACTTACAGAGTACATTGCAAGAAATCATGGGAGATAATAGGGTTTATTTCCAGCCTCCCGAGAACGTAACTATGGAATATCCGTGCATTCGATACAGTCGTAGTACTGGTAATACTCGATTTGCGGATAATGCATCCTATACGTTCGATTGTCGATATGAGATTATTCTTATCGACGAAGATCCGGATAGTGAATTCTTCGAGCCTCTCACGCAACTTAAATCGTGTACGTTTGAACGACATTATGTATCCGATGGTCTTAATCATGATGTATTTTATCTTTATTTTTAAGGAGTAAATTATGCCTGAACCTTCTAAAGCCCTTGTTTGGGATAAGGCCGGTCAGCGTTATTATGAGAATGGCGTAGACCATTGCGCGCTGTATCTTCAGAATCCTGACGGTGGTTATGGTACTGGTGTTGCATGGAACGGCATTACCGGTATTACCGAGTCCCCTGATGGCGCTGAGGCTAATGACCTGTACGCCGATAACATGAAGTATGCTTCTATGCGTTCTGCAGAGACTTTCGGTGGCACCATTGAGGCTTACACGTATCCTGAGGAGTTTGGCCAGTGCGATGGTACTGCAACTCCCGAGGGTACCAAGGGTCTCTATCTCGGCCAGCAGATTCGTACAGCTTTCGGTCTCGCTTATCGTACTAATATTGGCAACGATACGATCAGCAATGCTGACGATGGTTATAAGCTGCATCTGGTCTATGGTTGCACTGCTTCTCCTTCTGAGAAGGCTTATGAGACTATTAATGACTCTCCTGATGCTATTACGTTCTCTTGGGAGTTTGATACCACTCCGGTCGCTGTTGACGGCTATAAGTCTCTGTCCACTATTACGATTGACTCTCTAAAGGCCCCCAAGGCTGCTCTTGCTGCTCTTGAGAAGAAGCTGTTCGGTGATGCTACTACTGATCCGACGCTTCCTCTTCCGGATGAGGTTATTACTATTTTCAAGACCAACGCTGACGCTGTGTCTCAGAGTGACACGAAGCCTGTAAGCGGTAAGTCCACTATTTAATCAAAATGGGATTATGAAAGGAGAATCTTCTAATGTATAAGAAGACTATCACGTATACTGACTATTTCGGTGTCGAGCGCACTGAGGATTTCTACTTTAATCTTACCACTTCAGAGCTTATGCAGATGCAGTTGAGTACTCAGCGTGGTTTTTATAACGAGATGCAGACGCTGATTGATTCGCATGATGGTCCTAAGATCATGGATGCATTCAATCAGATTATTATGCAGGCTTATGGTGAGAAATCTGAGGATGGCCGTCGATTTGTTAAGTCTCCTGAGATTTCGAAGGCTTTTACTGAGACTCCCGCATATGACAAATTCTTTATGGAGCTTATTGAGGATTCAAAGGCTGCCGCTGAGTTTATTAACGGCATTGCTCCGAAGAATGCGAAGCTCTCGAGCGATGAGACTGCTAAGATCATCGCTATGGCAGAGGCCAAGAATTAGTTAAGGACGTGATTCGAATGCTCGAGATCGAGATACCTCGAACTGAGATTTGGGATAACGAAAACGAGATGTTTTCTTATGTTGATTCATGCAAACTCGTTCTCGAGCATTCGTTGATTTCTATTTCCAAATGGGAATCCAAATGGAATAAGCCATTTCTAACTAGAGATGAAAAAACTCCAGAAGAAATGATCGATTATGTAAAATGCATGACTATTAATCGTGTTGATTCAGCAGTTTTCAGCTGCCTTACTACTGAAAATTACAAAAAGATAAACGATTATATTGCTGCTCCTATGACAGCCACTACATTCAGAGAAAATGGTGGTGCTCCTAGGGGTAATCGAGAAATCATGACGGCTGAAGTCATCTACTTTTATATGATTTCATTTGGAATTCCATTTGAATGTGAAAAATGGCACATTAATCGACTACTTACTTTAATCCGAGTTTGTAGTATTAAGAACTCTCCTAGCAAGAAAATGAGTAAGAGTGCTGCTGCAAAACAACAGCGTGCTCTTAATGCTCAACGAAGGGCTAAGGCCCATAGTAAGGGGTGACGCTAGTGCGTATCTCATTTTCAGAAAAAGGAGATTTTAAAAGAACTGAAAAATGGCTCAAGCGTTGTCAAAAAGCTTTGGATAAGGGCATATTTGATAAGTATGGTCAACGAGGGGTAGCCGCTTTGGCTTCTGCAACCCCAGTTGATAGTGGAACAACTGCAGCCAGTTGGGACTACAGAATTGTTGTTACATCTAGCGGTGTAAACATTGAATTTCTTAACACGAATATTAATAAGAATGTAAATATTGCCATTATTCTGCAGTATGGACACGGAACTCGAAACGGCGGTTGGGTAGAAGGACGCGACTACATTAACCCAGCAATCGATCCGGTGTTTACACAATTGGTGCGTGAAGTCTGGAAGGAGGTTATCTCGCTATGAGTAATTCTATTGACAGCAAAGTCGTTGAGATGAAATTTGATAATCGAGACTTTGAAGCTAATGTCAAGAATACCATGTCAACTTTGGATAAGCTTAAAGATAAGCTCAAGTTCAAAGGTGCAGAAGCTGGACTAACCTCTATTCAGAAAGCTTCAGACAAAATTGATTTTTCAGGAGTCACTAACGGACTCGACATTGCATCAGTTAAGTTCTCAGCTCTTCAAGTAGCTGGTATTACTGCCATAAGCAATATTACCAACTCACTTCTTGGGCTTGGTACGAATCTTATCAACACTTTTGCGATCCAGCCGCGTACTCAGGGCTTCGACGAGTACGAACTCAAAATGGGATCTGTTCAGAACATTATGAACGCTACTGGCGCTTCTGTTGAAGAAGTAGGTAGTTATCTTGATGAGCTGAATACTTATGCAGATAAAACCATTTATTCGTTTTCTGACATGACCGCTAACATTGGTAAATTCACCAATGCAGGTGTAAGCCTCGATAAAGCTGTAGCGGCTATTCAGGGTATTTCTAATGAGGCTGCCGCTTCTGGTGCAAATGCCAATGAGGCATCTCGAGCAATGTATAACTTTGCTCAGGCGCTATCACAGGGTTCGGTCAAGCTAATCGACTGGAAATCCATCGAAAATGCCAACATGGCGACTGTTGAGTTTAAGAACCAACTTATTCAAACAGCTCTAGAGATGGGCACCCTTGTCGAGCAAAACGGTAAGTATATTTCTACAACAAAAGATGCCACTGGCCATGTTTCTGATGCTTTTGATGCGACCTCGATGTTTAACGACTCTTTGTCGTCGCAGTGGATGACTACTGATGTTCTGGTTGCGACCCTGGGTCGATATGCTGATGAAACTACCGATATCGGTAAGAAGGCTTTTGCAGCTGCTAAAGATGTTAAAACCTTTAGTATGATGTGGGACACTCTTAAGGAGTCTGCTGGTTCTGGTTGGGCTCAAACTTTTGAGCTTATCTTCGGCAATTTCGAAGAGGCCAAAACTCTTTGGACCGGATTGACTGATGTATTCAGCGGTGTTATCGACAAAATCTCGACTGCTCGAAATACACTTGTTAAAGGTGCAATGCAGGGTTCGTGGGGACAATTCGTTGATAAAATTACAGCTGCTGGCATAAGTCTTGATAGCTTCAAGAGTAAATTAACTGAGATTGCTAACACCCACGGCATCGATTTGAATTCTCTTATTGAGAAGTATGGTAGCTTTGAAGCGGCTCTTTCTCGATGCGATAATGCAGGAGCATTGGTATCAGAGACTCTTAAGAATCTAGTCGACGCCTCTAAAGCGGCTGGAGCATCACAAGAAGATTATACCCAAAAGCTTAAAAGCTTTCAGGATACCGTTGGACAAGTTTGGAACAGCGATCTGAAAACCAGTGAAGAGCGCTATCAAGCTCTTACTGACGCTGGGTATGATTATTCTAAGGTTCAAGATCTCGTTAACAAAACTGTTAAAGGTCACGCTTTAACCCTGGAATCCCTTAGCGACGAACAACTGAAATCTATCGGTTATACACAAGAAGAAGTTGATAAGCTTCGTGTTTTCTCTGATGAAGCTCAGAAAACTGGATCATCGCTTAGCCGTCTAATTAGTTCTTTGGGCTCTCGTGGTGGACGAGATCTGATATTTAATCAGACCGACGGAATAATTATGAATTTCGTCAATAGTCTACTTAAGCTGGCCGAAATTGGTCAGAAAGCATTTGAGAAACTGTTTCAGCCGATTGAAGCTAGTCAGATTATTGATGTGTTGAGTGATATTCAAAAGGCGACTGCTTGGGTGTTCAATTATTTGGATGCCCATAGTGAAGCGATGAGTAATACACTGGCTGGTTTGCTTGCACCTTTGAAGCTAATCAGTTCAATTCTGTCGGGAACATTTACTATTGCCTTGAAGTTAGCTGCTAAGATTATCGGTAAAGCAGACGGCACTATTTTCGATCTTACAGGTAGTGTCGGAAACGCAATCGCTGAGTTTACTAACTTTATCACTAGTGCTAAAGTACTCGGTCGAGTGTTTGATTCCGTATATTTCATTCTTAGTAGTTTTATTGATATCGTATCCGGCATCATTTCTAATGTTAAGAACTTTGTTGGCAGTACCATTATCGTAAAGAACTTTAAGAAAGCATTCGATTCGTTTAAGCCGACGCTCAGCATAATTAAGAAATTGATAGACAATGTTGCTGATGGAACTTTGAGTCTCAAAGAAGCCGCAAAACGCGCTTCACAAGCCATCGATAAATGGTATGACTCTTGTAAACCACTAAAGACTTTCTTTAGCGATTTGGGTGGTAATATCTCTGATGTTATTGAACCGCTTAAGAAGTTTATGGAGCAACTCATTCCGTTTGATGACATTGACGAAAAAGTCAAAAAGGCAAAAGAGTCTCTCAGCGGTTTGCTAGATGATTTGTTTGGTAAGTCAGATAGCTCTAAGGGTAAAAAGACTGTCAAACAAGCTATTGATGAGGTTGCTACTTATGCAAAGGATTATATAGCTGGACTCGCCCCTATCGATTTCGGTCAACTTTTTCAAAATGGGTTAGATACCCTTGTGAAAGTTAAAGATCGTTTCTTCGAGACTATGACAGGTCTTAAGACCGACGCTCAAAGTACTGGCAATGCTCTTAATGATTTTATTCAGGGAATTAATTGGAAACCTTTGTTGTCCATGGCAGGAGCCGTTGGCGCTCTTATCGTGATTAAGAAGTTTTCTGATAATATTAATACCTTGAGTAAGACTCTCACTAATGTTACTAAACCGTTTTCGACTTTTGATCCGTTGGTACAGGCTCTATCTAAGACTGTTCTAAGCTTTAAGAGTTTGCTTGGCGGAGTAAAGTTCATGGTTGTCGCTCAGGGTATTTTGAACCTTGCTTTGGCAATCGGTGTTATGGCTATTGCAATCAAACTTATTGGCGATATGCCTTTGGCTAATTTAGCTGCAGCGACTGCCGCATTGGGCGGATTGATTCTAGCCATTGGCGTTGTGGCTGCTATAGCATCGAAAGTGGCTACTCCTGCTAATTCTATGGCATTTGCGGCAATGGGCGTTATGTTTGCTGCTTTTGGTGGTATGATTGCTATGGTGGCAGGCGCTATTTGGCTCATTTCTTCAATTGATTCCGCTGGAGCAACTCAAGCAGTAGATGCGCTTGGCAATTTGATGCTCGCTATGACTGCTATGATTGCACTCATTCTTAATATGACTAAGAAAGGCGGAAATGGCAAGGCACTGACACAAGCCGGGTCTATGTTTGTCAAACTTGGTGCTGCGTTGTTGCTTATGTCTGCAGCCTTAGCGATCGTTGGCACTATGAGTGAGGCACAAGCCACACAGGGAACTGTTGTGGTAGGAGCCATGATCACGTTTATAGCAGCTCTCGTTGCTGTTAGCAACATGATGCCCGTTAGCAAGGCTGTCGAGATCGGAACGATGTTCAAGTCATTGGGTGTTGCTTTGATTCTCATGGCAGCAGCGGTGAAACTTTTCGGTTCTATGGATCGAAATGACATGGATCAAGGCATGGTCGCTGTGACTGTACTGGGCCTTCTATTTGCAGCAATCATTCATGTGATTGCTTCTAATGGAGCAGCTCTTATTGGTGTTGCAGGAACTATTCTTGCGATTACAGTTAGCATCGGTCTACTGATTGGTATTTCTAAACTGGCTGCGAAGCTTAAACCTGAAGAGTTCGCAGCTGGTGCAAAAGCTATTGGCATCTTCGGTGGAATGATGGCTGCGTTAGTCGTAATAGTCACTCGTTATGGCGGCCCGACAGCAATCAAAATAGGAGGAACTGTAGCGGCTCTTTCTATTGGTATTGCAGCCCTTATCGCAGTAGCTATCCTCTGTGGATATGTCGACACTGACCAACTGGGTAAGGGTGTTGTTGCTGTAGGCATTCTCGGTCTTATGTTCGCAGCTATCATGAAAGCCTGTAACGGGATGAATGAGAATGCTCTCATGGGCGCTGAGAAATCTATCGTTGCTATGGCCGTAGTGATTGTCGCTATGACAGCGTGCGCTATTGCTCTTGGTATGATGGATACTTCCAAATGTGTACAGGGCGTCGTTGCTGTAAGTGCAATGGGTCTTGTGTTTGCTGCTATGATCAAGGCTTGCGAAGGCCTTCAGAACGTTAAATTTGGTAATGTTCTAACTACAGTTCTGCTTCTGACCACTGTTGTTGTAGCTATGGCTGGCGTTATTTGGGCCATGAGTGAACTTAAGGTCGAAAACGCTTTGCCTAATGCCGTTGGTTTAGCATCATTGCTATTGGCATTTGCTGCTTCAATTAAGATTCTTTCTACGATTAACGGCGATATTAAAGTCAGTGGTAAAGTTCTGGCTGAAATGGTCGTTGTGACTGCTGCTCTTGGCGCTGTTCTTATTGTGATGTCAGCATTTAAAACTGATGGAGCAATTGAGAATGCTATTGCTGTCGGTATTCTTCTGAATGCTTTTGCGGCTTCAATTAAGATTCTATCTACGATTAATGGTACGATATCTATCAGTATCCCGGCACTTGTAGCAATGGGGGCTGCCTGTGTTCTTCTTGCAGTTGTTCTTTCTGCTATGTCCGCTCTTAAAGTTCAGGATGCAATTCCTAACGCTATTGCTCTAAGCACTCTTTTGTTGGCTTTCAGTGCAGCTACTGCGATATTAGCCGCAATCGGCCCTGCTGCAGAGTTTGCTATTGCAGGTGCTGCTGCTATGGATGCTGTGATTGCGATTGTTGCGGCACTGTTTGTAAGTCTCGGAGCATTGACGACTAACTTCCCTCAACTTCAGCAATGGCTTAATACTGGTATTCCAGTTCTTAAGCAAATCGGAGAAGGTCTTGGAGAAGCACTTGGTGCGTTTGTCGGTGGAGCACTTGAGAGTTTCAGCGACCATCTTCCTGATATCGCTACAAATCTCAGTAATTTCTTCGTAAATCTCGATCCGACATTCACCAAGATCAAGCAGTTGTCCGGAATGGACTTTAGCGGTGTTGCGTCGCTTGCTACAGCGTTGCTGCAATTGACTGCTGCTGATTTGCTCCAGGGCATTTCCAATATCGGTGACTTCTTTACAGGTAGTAGTCCTGCTGAGCGTATGGAGCAATATGCAGATGCTCTTGTGAAGTTCTCTGAGAAAGCAGCAGACATTGATGTCGCTGGAATGACCAAGGGTGCTGTGGCTGCTCCGATTCTAAAGCAGGTCATTGATGCTATGCCTACCGAGGGCGGACTTGCTGGATTCTTTACTGGTTCTCAATCTGAGGGCATCAGTAACATGTCAGAATCTCTGCCTAAGATTGCCGATGCGGCAGTTAAGTTTGGCGATTCTGCAGCTGACATTAACGTTGAAGCAATTCAAAATGGGGTTAAGGGCGTTGAAGCCATAAGCAAAGTCATGGGCATGGACTTTCCGACTGAGGGCGGTCTTGCCGGCGTGATTTTCGGTTCTAAGTCTGAGGGCATCGGTAACATGTCTTCAAAGCTTGTTCCGTTGGGTGAAGCCGCGAAAGACTTCGGCGATGCCACAACTGGAATCGTTACCGATGGCGTATCTGGTGCTATTTCAATTCTTAATCGAATTGCAAAGGCGACTGCTAGTGATGACATGCAATCACTTCAGTCCAATTTCTCTACTGCCGGTCTTAAGACTAAGTTTGAGAACCTTGGTACTGCCGCTGCCAATTTCGCTACTATGACTACTGGTAAAGATTATGGATCTTGCTCTGCTGCTGTTGAGGCTTTGAACTCGGTTGCTAAATTTATAGCAGGTCTTACTGATTTTAGCGGAGACGGAGTTACCAGCTTCGTATCAGCAGTTAATGAATTGGCTAAAACTAACGTAGCCGGTTTGGTCACTGCATTCCAGAATGCTGGTCCGCAACTTACTACTGCTGGCAGCGGTTTAATGCAGAATTTGGCTGCTGGTGTTACTGCTGGTAGCGGAGCTGCTACAAGCGCTGTTACCGCTGTGGTTAGCAACATGGTTACGTCTTGTACGACTGCTGTAGCAACGTTTGGTCAGAGTGGAACTTCCGCTATGACTAATTTAGCCGCTGGCATCAACGGTTCCAGTGCAGCACCGACTAGCGCTGTTCGAACTGTCGTTACCGCTATAATTAATGTTGCTAATTCTGCTGGATCGAAGTTTACTAGCGTAGGCGCAAAGATGATGACCTCTTTGGCAAGCGGCATTCGTTCAAATGCTTCTAAGGCCAAGTCTGCTGCGTCTTCAGCTCTTAACGGAGTAGCCGCTACTCTTCGCGGATACTACGATGGATTCTATTCCGCTGGTGCGTGGTGTGCCATTGGTCTTGCTCATGGTATTACATCGAAAACCAGTGTTGTAACTGCTTCTGCTCGCAGTATTGCTAGGGCTGCCGTCGAGGCGGCTAACAAGGAAGCAGGTGTTGGCTCTCCTGCTAAGAAGTTCATCACCATCGGTAAGTGGTGTGTGATGGGTCTTGCGGTTGGTTTCAGGAAGAATACCAAGATTGCAGAGAAAGCTGGCGGAGACTTGTCTAAGGCTGTCGTTCAGACTGCTCAAGACACGATGGATCTGCTTAACGGTTATTCAAATTTCAAAATGGGATATGCTAGCATTACTCCTGTTATTGACTCTAAGAACTTCGGACGTTACACCGGATCTTTGGATCTGTCTGCTAACATCAGTCGAGTTATTGCTGAGCCGATTAAGAGCAATGCAACTCTCATGACTGAAACTCAGAAAGCAATTGAAGCATCCAACACCCAAGTTCTCAACGCCATCAATGAACTCAACGACAATCTCGGTAGCTACACAGACGCTGTGGCTAATTCCGAGACTGCTATGTACGTCGACGGCAAGAAACTTGCTTCGTCCATTGCTAAGCCTATGAATCAGCAGCTTGGCGTTCTTTCTAGGAGAGGAGGTCTGGCGTGAGTTACCCAGATTTACCCAACAACCGTCTAATTGTAAACGGTGTTGATTTGTCAATTCGTTTTCAGATGGTTCTGTTGGACGGTTATACGCTGGAGCCCCCTGAGCCTAAGACTTATACGGTTGATATCCCCGGAGGCAACGGAGTCATTGATTTGACCGAGGCGCTTACCGGGGATGTCGCCTACAAGAACCGCAAACAGGAATTCACTTTTGCGATTATCGACGTCAAGAATTTCGAGAAGGTCAAGACCGAGGTAAGTAATTTCCTCCATGGTCGAGCATTTGATTATACTATGACTATGGATCCTGGCTATACCTACCATGGACGTTTCTCTGTGGACTCGTATAGTCACGAGGCTTATGCAAACGGCCTTCTTGGACAATTCAAGATTAAGGTTGATGCGGATCCGTATAAGTTGAAAGAGCATTGTGCTTATCGACTTAATGCTACTGGCGGCAAGTTGTATCGTTTTGAGTCTGGTAGACGGCCTGTTCATCCGACAGTGGAATGTACACAACCTACTTGGTTTACTTGGAATGGCAAAGAGCAGCTTGTTCCGGCTGGAACATATCGCCTTAACGATGTCGTTTTCACCGATGGTATCAACGAGCTGTATGTTAACTCGTACAAGTTATGGTTTGTCCGATGGGCCGATTTAAAAAACAAACAGTTGACGTGGAATGATCTTCTTGACAAACGCTGGGACGATATTCAGCGAATGGGCGGAGACGTCGAAGATGCTCCACAATCTTGGAGCGAGTTGTTTGACAAAACCTGGGATTCCTTGTCTGAAAAATCTTGGGATCAGCTTAACTTCGGTCGTAAGCAGCTTCCGGAGTCTATTGTATATTTGACTTATGATTGGGAGGATCTGTAATGGCAGAGACTACTAAAAATCTTGGTCTGAACCTTACGACTGGTTCAGATCTTGTGGATCCGGTTACTGCTTTCTCTAATAATTTTAAGAAGATCGACGAGCTTGGCGCCGATTATGTAATCGAGCAAGGCAAGTCTGGCGAGTGGTGGTATCGCAAATGGAATTCCGGACGCTGCGAGTGTGGCATCGACTCCAAGACGTTTGAAAGTAAGACGAGTGGTAATTGGAACAATCATGGCTTTTTGTGTGGAAAGTGGTCATTTCCGGCATACCCGTTCGCTTTCTCACAGCCACCGTTTGTGACCATCATGTATCGTTACGAGCCCAACGGTTATGGTGGTATTGTTCACGTGCATCCTGCGTCGAATGAAAGCAATCTGTTGACGCAACCTCCTAATTTCTCGGTTTATGACGCAAATGGTCCGCATACCTATACAACCCCTAAGTTTGGTATGATGGCAACCGGTTGGTATAAGTAAGAAAGGATAAAGTATGGGTTATAAGGTTCTGTATGACAATCAACTTCTTTTCGATCCATATACGGATGACCGTATAACCGATACGAAACTTTCGTCTAAACTTAACGCCGCATCGTATTTCGATTTCACTATTGCTCCTACACATTCTTTATATTTTAAACTTGAAGAACGAGCAGGAGAAGTTCGAATCTACTTTAATGATCTTATTCTGTTTAAGGGAGAGATTACTAAAATAGATGAAGACTTTGAGGGAAATTACTCCGTTTCTTGTACGGGCGTTCTCGATTACTTGACTGCTACTCGAGTTCGTCCGTACTCTACGGTTGAAGGTGAACAGCCTCTCAAAGCTCCTTCAAGCTTCGATGGCTATTTTCAATGGTTAATTGACCAGCACAACTCTAATTGTCTTGACTCACGCAAGCATTTCTCAGTCGGTGTGAATCAGGGCAATATGCTTGATAAGAATAACTATATCTATCGTTCATCTGAACAACGTCCGACGACTGCCTCTGAGATTGAGGACAAGATCCTGAACTCCGCTGGCGGCTATCTGTTTGTACGTTATCAGGATGATCTGAATATTCTGGATCTTTACGCTGACGTCCATGATGTCAATACTCAGATTATTGACTATGGCGTTAACATGCTTGACTTCGCCAAGACTACTACTACCGAAGGCCAATACACGGCAGTTGTGGCAACAGGTTACACGCCTAACCCGCCTGATGGTCAACCCGACGCCAAGATGAAGCCGATCACCCTTGAGGGCTGCACAGACGGTGGTACACCCTACTCCTCGACTATCGTCAAAATGGGAGATAGGGTTTATGACGTAGAGGCCGTCAAGCGTTACGGCTATCACGAGTATTACGTATCAAACACTGATATCACGACTTACGACGGTCTGCTATATTATGCGTGCAAGACGCTTAATACTCTCCTGTCTCCCGCTCAGACTATCTCGGTAAAAGCTGTGGAACTTGCTCTTATCATGGGTGATAAGTATAAGCATCTTCAGCTCGGTCAGGCTGTACGAATCCGTTCTAAGCCCCGCAAAGTCGATGAGTACCTCATGGTCAATTCGATCGATCTCGATCTGATGAATCCTGAGAATACTACGTTCGACTTAGGTGCTTCGTATGACACTCTTACCGGTCAACAAAGCGCATATCTTAAGAGTCTTAACGCATCTATCAACGCAAGTCTTGATACAGTCGATGCTCTAAGTACTAATGTTAAGAATTCAGCTAAGCTCGCTCAAGAAGCAAAAGATAAGGCTGATACCGCGACAGATGCTGCTGCAGATGCTGCTGCGAAAGCTGACAAGGTAACCGATACAGCTAATTCTGCTGTAAACAAAGCAGAAAGCGCTGTGACTAAGGCTGATACAGCCATTAGCACTGCTACTGAAACTAAAGCCAAGGTAACTCTTGTTGAAAAGAAGGCTACCGAGGCTAAGGATGCGGCCGACACTGCGAAGAAGGCTGCTGATGACGCCACGACTGCTGCTAACTCGGCTCAGTCCTCTGCCGCAAAGGCTAATGAGGCAGCGTCTAGCGCTAATACGGCTGCGAGCAATGCTCAGGCTACTGCCGACAGCGCTCTAAGCTCTGCTAATAAGGCGAACGAGGATGTCGGTAGCGTCAAGACTCAGATTACCGAGATCAATAAAGAAATGACCTCGGTTAAGCAGGATGCTGCTACTCTGCGTGACGATTTGTCCGGTCAGATCACCACAGTCAAAGAGACTATGGAAGCTGATTATGCCAAGAAGTCCGAACTTAGTGATACCGAGACTAATCTTAAAACTGAGATTAGTAAATCTGCTGCTGGGCTCCGTACCGAAGTCTCCCAGACATACAGTACGAAGAAGGAGCTTGAGACTACTACTAAGGCAGCTCAGACGGCTCAGTCAACAGCTGATGCGGCTAAGAAAGCAGCAGAATCAAACGCGTCTGACTTGGCAAATGCGGTTAGCAAATTTGATGGCGACATCACTAATCTTAAAGATCAGATTGATGGCGCTATTCAGACCTGGTTCTACGACGGTATCCCTAATGCATTAACTGAACCTGAGATCCATTGGACTACGGATAAGGATCGCCAAACTCATCTTGGTGATCTTTACTACGATAACAAGACCGGATTCTGCTATCGCTACATGAATCAAAATGGGGTCTATTCTTGGGCTAGGATTCAAGATACCGAGGTCACTAAGGCCTTATCCGATGCAGCAAAGGCTCAGGGAACGGCTAATGCTAAGAAACGCATATTTGTCGCTACCCCTAAGCCTCCTTATGATGTAGGCGATTTGTGGGTTCAGGGATCTACTGGTGACATTCTACGTTGCCAGACTCCCAAGATTGACAGTCAGGTATATGCTGAGGCCGATTGGGTCAAAGCCAGTAAATATACTGATGACACAGCTGTGACGAAGCTCTCTAATACGGTTGAGAAGACTTATGCTACCAAGTCAACTGTAAATCAGCTCAGTGATCGTATTGAGCAGACTGTCAGCAGTGTGGAAGAGGTTCGTACAGATGCCTCTGCTGCAAAGACTACTGCTAATAATGCTAAGAAGGCTGCTGACGATGCTGCTGCTGCGGCTAACACTGCTCATGAGACGGCTACTGCTGCTCAGACGGCCGCCAACAAGGCTCAAGAACATGCTACTAGTGCTGCTACTGCGGCTTCGACAGCCAAGGCTAACGCTGATGCTGCCCAGGCTGCTGCTAACAAGGCTAATGCCGCTCTGAGTGAGGCCCAGAAGAACCTTACAGATCTTCAAAATAGGGCCGATGTTACCGATGAGGAGCTCACCGCTGCTAAGAATGCTGTGGCTTCTGCTCAGACTGCTGCTGACAGTGCTAACTCCGCCGCAAGTAAGGCTAAAGAGTTGGCTAATGCCGCTCAATCCACGGCAGACACCGCTAAGGCTAATGCCGCTACAGCTCAATCTAAGGCTAACGCTGCTGCTAGTGCAGCCAGTACCGCACAGAGTACCGCTGATACAGCTAAGGCTAACGCTAAGAAGGCTCAGGACGATGTCAACGCGCTTAAGAATCGTGTGACCACAGCTGAGACTAAGATTACTCAGAATAGCGAGGCCATCGCGCTAAGGGCGACTAAGACCGAAGTTACGAGTGCTATTGATAATGTTAAAATCGGCGGAAGAAATTATATTTTAGGATCCGAGAAATTATCCAACTTCAAAAACGAAAATACATCTAGGGCATCTTGGGTTGATCAGGTATATACTCGTATTGGAGAAGGTTCTGGCTCAAACTATGGAATTTATTATGATTGTGTTATTCCTATTACACATGGATCGGTTACGAGTCTTAGTGTTTATTTGACTAATGTATCTGGACTGATTCGAATCGGATTGTGTGGTGCAACTCAATTTACTTTTCCGTGGAACGACGCCGTAACAGAAACAACCTCTAATGGACTAGCGGTTGTTACAAACGATTGGACTCCAGATGAGCTTAACAAGGTTAGAATTTACATAGCGTCACCTGATATCGGAGCAACTTGTAAATTATCCAAGATTAAGTTTGAGTTTGGTAATAAAGCAACCGATTGGTCTCCTGCACCGGAAGATCTTCAAGCAGATGCCACCACAAAGGCCAACACCGCTATTTCAGAATCCAAGAAATATACAGATGCTCAATTGAAGATCACTTCTGACTCGATCACGTCATCTGTCTCGAGTACATATACTCCGAAACAGTACCCGGATACGCGTGATAATAATAATACTCCTGATTGGTATGTTAAGCATTACCCGCGTCAATCGATTACTGAGTTTAAAAAATGCTCGACTATCGGTCTGTCGGGTGATACCTATTGCTCGCTTTTAACAGAAGTTCCTTGGGTCGATGCGAGTGGTGGCTATCCTAAGCAGACAGCGTCAGTTCTGAACAAACGTTACTGGCGAGTTGGCACTAATGGTTCAACCTGGGGTGCATGGAACGATGTAACTGGATTAGCTACTACCGCAAACTCGAACGCTAGTACTGCGCTATCTACTGCTAATACGGCTAATAGCAAAGCGAGTACAGCGAACTCAACAGCTAACTCTGTTAAAAGTGATTTGGCGAATAATTACACTAAGACAACTGATACGATTAGAACTTATTACTTCGGATGGGGTTCCGGATGGACTCCTGGATGGATCGAACTCGGAACTCTAACATCTGCCGGCGATAATTCCTCGGTGACGATTAATGTGTATTCAGGAAGTGGATATAATGGAAACGCTATTCAGAATTCTGATTGGGCGATATTCATTAAAGACGGCTGGCAGTCAACGACGTCTGCCAATACTGCATTCGGCGTCACTGTAAACTATGGTCTTTATTGCGATAATGTCAAGGTGATGGTTAGAGCGACTTCTCACAATGTTTGTGATGTTTGGTGTTATCTTCCTTGGTCATATCCGAACGGACGCTATACGATACAAGGTCGATATTCAAAATGGGAGCATAAGTCGTCGTCAAGCGCTCCTCAATCTGCTGAACCGACTGAAGGTGTCTCTCAGTCAATCATTCAAGAAACTTGGACGACCGTCTCGAATATGCAATCCTCAATCAACCAGACTGCTGAATCGATTAAGTCGACTGTGGCTGCTACGTATGTCAATAACCAGACACTTTCTAGCTATGCTACCAAGTCTCAACTCGAGCAGACCTCCACGTCTCTGACCTCTCGTATCCAGACGACTGAGAAGTCTGTCTCGGGTATGTCCTCAACGGTTAAGAACGTCAATGACTACATGACATTCGCTCGAGAGAGTAATCAGCCTACTCTGACCATTGGTAGCTCGTCAAGTTCGTTCCGTACGAAGCTGACTAATACCGGTGAGAAGTTCATGCAGGGTGACCAGACGATCATGGAGCTGGATGGCATCACCTCTACCGTGAAAGCTTCTCGAGTCCAGATGGGTCATTACCAATGGCGAGATACTGGTACATCAATGCAGCTGGTTTATATTCCATAAAAGGAGGGTCCATTGTCTACTATTTACGGCAACACAACCAATCATTGGCGTTGTTATATTAACACTTGGTCCTCCGAGGATGGAGTGTCTGTATCAGCCGGTCTGACTGTCGGTATCCAGGACTGCGGTTGGGGTTTCCAAATTTGGACCGGTATTGTCGGTACTGCTAATGCGAATGGTGCGTCAAATAGTGTCAATACCAGTTTCAATACCTCAACCGGCTCTTGGAGCACAAAGGATATTACTTCTGCTTCTCAGAGATTCGCTAAAGGTCACAGCGCCTATAACGTCACTCTGTCCGGTTCGGTAACTAACCAGTCTGGCTATATGAATGGTACGAGTTCTGCAAGTCAGACTATTACTGTTCCGGCACTTGCCAGCCATACAGTGTCATTTAATGCAAATGGCGGTACGGGCGCTCCTGGCAGCCAGACTAAATGGTATGGTACTGTTCTAACGCTAAGTACGACTAAACCGACCAGGACTAATTACGAATTTCTTGGTTGGTCGACATCGTCAACCGGTACAGTTGACTATCAACCTGGTGGACAGTATGGCGCGGATGCTAATGTAACTCTGTATGCAGTATGGAAACTTCTATACGTTCCGCCAAAGTTTACCAATGCTCTGGCTATTCGTACCAACTCAATGAGTTCTACGACTTCTGACCATTCAGGTGGATACTGCTATGCCAGCTTTACTTACAAGGTAGACACAACTATCTATCCGAATAATGTTGCAAAATCTATTGTATGTCGATATTATCAAGACGGAAGCACTACCGGTGTGACTGTGACTCCTACCGGAGATCTTAACAAGGCATCAGGTACGATCAATGTCCATTTTGCAGCATCAATCAACTCAGTGTATTATATCAAGTGTGTTCTGACGGACACTAAGAACGGAACAACGACTATCGCTCGATCCATTACGACAGGAGTTCTACCTATGGAAGTTGCAAACCAAGGAAAGTCAGTTGGCATTCTAAGTGCTGCTCCGAAAACCGCTGGGTTACAACTCGGTGGTTCTGGTAATCCAGATTTTCTTATTGCTGCCGATACAACCAATAACAAACTAGAGTCGATGGCTCAGATTCATGGTAGCACGTCTACAACCGGTCAGGGCAAGTTGACTCTAAGTACCCAAGGTACTAATTCAAGCGGCAATGTCGCACGTGGCGATATTAATTTCATAGCGGATAGCTTAAAAATTAATTCCAGGCCTTTATTACCAAAAGCCTGGGTGTTGTACGAGAAGCCAGCTGGTGACACCACCGTCTACACCGGAGATAGCAACCACTGGTATGATAACATTGGACTGTTCAAGCATGTCGAAGGCCCGGATCATTCCGAATATTGGAAGATCGATAACAATACAAAGTCTATTATACCTTTGGTCTATGGATATTGGTATATTGAAAATGTCGTAGGAGGAGTTGGAAATAATGCTATTATGGCCGGCATTTTCTCGAAAGATGATAAAGAAATATGCACCGGTGTCGCGACGGCACGGACCGAGAATGCCAGTACAGCTTATACGCATTATCTCTGCTATTTTGCTGACTCGTATAACGTGGGAGACGTTGGATGGCGCTTAAAAGTCGACCATAGTGGCCGTGTTTCTCTTGGTCGACATTTAACTTATGCCAATATCTTTTATCTTGGTCCAATGTAATACATCAAATTCTATTACTAAAAAGAAGGTGAAAAAAAATGTTTTACGGTAATCTTGTAAATGATATGGTAATTCTTACGCCGGATTCGTCTACGGGTCGTCCTGTTATGGAAGTCGATCCGCCTACGAATATTCCGACTGGTTACCATGCTGAATCTCGATTCCGAGACAATGGCAGTTCCATTACTCAGGTTTGGGACGTTGTTCCCAATGCTGGTACTCCTCAGGATGCTGCTATCACGCTTGCTATGATGCAGGCAGAGGCCTTGTCTGACGATGAGGCTCTCAAGGTACCCGCCCTATATCCTGACTGGAGCGGCAATGCCGTGGTGTATCCTGTAGGTACACGTGTTCTCTATAACGGCACTCTGTACAAGGCCATTGAGACTCATACCTCTAGTCCTACCACGTCGCCGATTGACAGTCCTCAGAATTGGACCAAGGTTCTTCCTTCCTCTTCTGGTGAGACTGCTCCTGAGTGGGAGAGTGGGCATATCTACAACAAGGGCGATCGAGTGACTAAGTATGGTAATATCTACGAGTCTGCTATTGACTCCAATACCTACGAGCCTGGTGTCTTTGGCTCTGGATCTGCTTGGACTCAGATCACCCAATCCTCCTAAATCAAAATGGGAGTAAATCATGCTTCACGGTATTGATATCGCGTCATATCAGTCCGGTCTAAACCTAACCACGGTTAAAGGCCAGATTGATTTTGTCGTAATTAAGGGTACTGAGGGTACGAATTACGTCAACCCATATTGTGATCCACATTTCCAGCAGGCAAAGCAGGCAGGCATCCTCCGAGGCGTATACCATTACGCTAAGGCCGGTAACGCTACCGCAGAGGCAAACTACTTCTGTGATAACTGTATCGGCTACAAGGGGGATGCCATTCCTGTTCTAGACTGGGAAGAGAACCAGTCAATTGCCTGGGTCAATGAATGGGTCAAAGTCGTCCGTAGCCGCTGGGGAGTCTCCCCGATTATCTATGCAAACCCTTGGCGATTCAATCAAGGCGGTGTAGATAAGGACTGCGGACGATGGGTTGCATCATATCCTGCTGTATCCCACCCAACTTTCAAAATGGCCGAATCGTGGGATTGTCCCAAGGTCGATGGCCTTGTTTGCATGTGGCAATTCTGCTCTGACGGTCGACTAAATGGCTATAATGGCAATCTGGACGCCGACCTCTTCTATGGGGACGCGAACGCCTGGAACGCCTATGCTGGGGTAAAGCCTGCTCAGACTCCCCAGCAACCTACAGCAAAACCTGAGCAACCATCGAACCAGAATTCTTCGGACGATACAATTATCATCTCGAAGGGTGACGGTTCAAACCCTACTAAGTACAAGAAAATTTCTTAGTAGTTCAAAGTAAGAGGGTATCCTGGGGGCAATTCGTTATTTCAAAGACATCGTGAGTGTTCTTCGGTTTAACTTCGTTCTTCTGTCCTTTCCGTTGTTAAACCCAGAATTGTCCCTATGATGCCCTCTTACTTTATTTGAGAAATCGTTGAAAGGAGTTTCTCATGTCGCAGATGTACACCCCGTATATTGGTCAGGTTTCTGGTCAGCAGCCATCTACACCACAGACTTGGTTGCCAAACAACCAGAATGTCAACCTGCCTTATGTAACGCCGGCTCCAAAGCAAACCATTTTCGGTAAGATCGTTCAAAATGAGAGTCAGATTACTCCGAATGACGTACCGATGGATGGGACCATTGCTCTATTCCCACTTCAGGACTTCTCCAAGATCATTGCAAAGCAGTGGACTCCTAACGGTTTGATTCAGACTCTTGAGTATCTTCCTGCTAACGCTAAGGACGATAATCCGACGGTCACTCTCGATGATGTGATGTCCCATATGGATGAACGTCTTGATCAGATTGAGGATCTTTTCACTAAGCCTAATCAGGCAATGAAGAAGGGTGATAACAATGCTAAGTCCGCTTAATGCTATTCTTAACATGGCACAGTCGAATCCTAATATTGCAAATAACCCTCAGGCCCAGGCAATGCTGAATGTCGTCAAGAGCGGCGATGCTCAGAAGGGCGAGGAAATTGCAAGGAACCTCTGCAACACTATGGGAATCACTCCGGAGGAAGCAACCAAGCAGGCTGCTAACTTCTTCAACATTCCTCGCTAATATTTAAGTAAAGGATGGTAATTATGCCGTTTGACAAAACAGCAAGCATCTTGGATACAGTTAAGAAGACTTGTGGTCTGGGTTCGGACTACGATGCATTCGATCAGGATATTCTGGTTTTTCTAAACGCTGCCATCCTTGATCTCACTCAAAATGGGATTGGCCCGTCTGATGGGTTTACGGTTACTGATTCCTCTCAGACATTCGAAGATTTTATCGGAGGGTTTAAGAACGTAGGAGCCGTGGCAACATATTTGTCGCAGAAGACCCGTATCGCGTTTGACCCTCCGACTTCTTCTTATGTCCTAGAGGCTATGAACAAGAACCTCGCAGAACTCATCTGGCGACTAAATCTCGAGGCTGAAAATACGAGCAATTCTGACGTTACCTCGTAAATTCAGTTAGTTCATATTCTCGGACTAGATTTGGGGACCGCGGCCTTAGATCGAATCCGGGTTTATGATATTTTCTGTCGGTGTGCAAAATAAGGAGGAACATTATGTTTAGCAATAGTGCACCGAGCCTGTCCGATATCGCTGCCGTTACGGATGGTAACCGCAATGGTGGATGGAGCGATGGAAATGGTTGGTGGGTTCTGATCATTCTCTTCGCCCTGTTCGGATGGGGTGGCAATGGTTACGGTTATGGCGGTAATCGTGGGGCTGCTGCGGCAACTACGACCGACCTTCAGTCCGGTTTCGATACCCAGAGCATCCTGAACAAGCTTAACGGTATCAACGGCGGTATGTGCGACGGTTTCTACGCCATGAATACGTCTTTGCTTCAGGGTTTCAACGGCCAGCAGATGGCTACCATGCAGGGTAACTACAATACCCAGACCGCGATTAACGGTTTGAGTTCTCAGCTTGCCAATTGCTGCTGTGAGAACCGCCAGGGCCAGGCAGACATCAAGTATGCTATGGCTACCGACACCTGTGCTGTCACCAATTCCATTTCCAATGCGGCGCGTGACATCACGGACAACGCAAATGCCAACTATCGTCAGCTGCATGATGAGCTTGTCGCCATGCGTATGGAGGACAAGGACGCCCAGATCGCAGACCTTACGCGTCAGCTTGGTCAGAAGGATCTTGCGGCTTCCCAGTGCGCTCAGAATGCATATTTGATCAGTCAGCTGCATCCGTCTCCGATTCCGGCATTTAATGTCCCGAATCCCAATGCTACGGTGGGCTATGGCTGCTACTGCAACCAGGCTTAGTTAACTGATTTGCGGAGAGGCTCTGCTTGAGTATATTTTCACGGGGCCTCTCTGCCCTTTGGAGGTATATTATGATCTCGCTATCAAATACGACTGATCAGACAGTCGCAGTCGGACAGTCCATTACCTTCAACACAGTGTTGCTGAAGAGTAAGAATGGTGCAGAATGCCATCGAAAGAATTCTGGTTCGGTCAAGCTTTGTGCTAGGCCTGCTACATACGAAGTCCATTTCGCGGCTAATGTAACTGGTGCAACGCTTGGTACTCCCGTGCAGCTTAGTCTTGCAATCGGCGGAGAGACTATTAACGAGTCGACTATGATCTACACTCCGGCTGCTGCAAACGCTGTGGGTAATGTGTCTACTGATATTCCGGTCTCTAATTGCTGCTGCGATTATGATCGTATCACAGTAGTCAATACTGGTACTGAGCCGGTTATTGTCAGCGCCAATCCTGTACTTTTCGTACATCGTATCGCGTAAGGAGTGAGTAGCATGGATGATAGCATGACTAAGCTTTGCGATATGAAGGCCGAGTTGACTTGCGCTGCTCGCGAAGCCTTGTGCGGTGACCTTGAGAAAGTTGACACTCACGAGCTCGGCGAAGTCGTTGATATGATCAAGGATATTTACGAGGCCGAGAAGGATTGTGCCAAAGCCAAATACTACAAGACTGTGGTTAAGGCTATGGACGACAATGGTCGCTCTCGTCGTCTCGGTTATATTCCTATGATCGATCTTGATGAGGAGTATGACGAGTACTCTCGTATGCCTCATCACGACTGGGATGAGAAGTACGGTCGAGTCTTCAACGAGTATCGTGACGCTCGAAAGCACTATACTGAGACCCATTCTAGCTCTGACAAGAGTTCTATGGACGGCAAGGCACGCGAGCATATCGACTCTGTTATTCTTTCCATTCGAGAGATTTGGAATAGTGCAGACCCGACACTCCGTCAGCAAATGAAGTCTCAGCTAACTTCTTTGGTTAATGAGATGTCTTAGTCAAAAGATGGATACGTTCGGATTAGGTGATGATATTTGGCGTATCCGATATGTCGATTACAATGATCCGATTCTCGTGGATCGTACGGGTAAGGCTACGGTCGCTGTGACTGATCTAGAGACAATGACAGTTTATATATCGAACCAAATCTCTGGAGAATTTCTAACCAAGGTACTAATCCACGAGATCGGTCATTGTATCATATTTAGCTTCCATTTACTTGATGATATTCATCAAATGGTCCATCCGCGGTACTGGGTGGAAGCTGAAGAATGGCTATGCAATTTTGTAGCTGATTATGGAGTTTATATTTTACAGACATTAAAACTAATAGGGAGGTAGCAACAGGGATGGACTTGACTCAGTGTGTTGTTACTATTGCGTGTGCTATTATTGCATCTTCTGGGTTCTGGAGCGTTATTATGAAGCGCATGGACCAGAGGGAAGAGGAAAAGCGTGCTCGCGAAGAGATTGCTACTCAAAATCGAGAGGCGCAGAAGAAACTGCTTATTGGACTTGCCCATGATCGTATTATCACCCTCGGTATGACATATATCGAACGAGGTTATATTACAAAGGACGAGTATGAAAACTTCTTTACATATCTGTATGAGCCATACGTGGAAAACGGTGGAAACGGATCGGGTAGTAAAGTAGCCAATGAGTTGAAAAATCTTCCTATTAGGACTTCTTAAGGAGAAAACATGGTTCTTGACGACAAGACGTATAAGGTTGCTAAGTATGTTACTACTATTGTTCTTCCTGCTATTGCTACTCTGTATATTGCAATTAGCGGCGTTCTGGTTCAGGGCGGGCTGCCTGGTCTACCTTATCCTGATGTTGTGGCTGGTATTATTACTGCCGTGGTAACCTTCCTCGGTACTATTCTTCATATTTCTTCGAGTAATTATTACAAGCAGAATTCTGAGGATGCTGAGTAACAACAGAGAGCCTGCGTAAGTTTTACAAGGGCTCTTATTTTTTTTGCGCAAAAATAGCATGATATATTATGACAAGTATATCTCTATGAAAGGGGTTTATAATGAAGGATTTTTATAACGACTACCCGGAGTTTACGATTACGGCTATCATTGGCCTGGCTATGGCTACCGGTATGCTGGTCTACGCTTACATGTTTTGTGGCGCAGAACTGTTTCTGGTTGCTATGATCAGTGCTGTGATTATCGTAGCGTCTATCGTGGTAAGTTTTTATATGATTCCTCTGTTTAAGGAATTTGTTGAGGACTTGTAAAGAGTTGAGCTCGTAAGGGCTCTTCTCTTTTTTTTCAAATCCTAAAAATGCCCGGTGGGAAATTTCAGAAAACGGTTTCGCAAAAATAGCTGATCCTTTTATGATAGATTATCGTGAAAGGAGAAATCTAATGTATTACACAGTAACGCAAGTTTCTGAGATGTTTAACGTAGATCCGGAAACGGTAAGACGATGGTGTCGAACTGGACGATTGAACGCTACGTTGGAATGTAAAAAATCTGGTTTTCATATCGATGAAGAATCTTTAAATGATTTTGCAAATCGATATCATAAATACGGAAAGATGGTTTTGCCAACGGAAGCTGTTTCAATTAAGGACAATTTGAATGAGATTCAAACACGTCTTAACGAGATAAAACGGTATATAAAACGTATTGACGAACTTGTGGAGGAGATAGAGGAACTTATGTGATAATCTTCAAAGAGTTGAGTCTGCAAAGGCTCTTCTCTTTCTTCCGCATATTTTACAACTTCTTTAATGAAGGTATAAGGTACTTAGTGAAAGGAAGTACATTATGAAGAATTTCGATTTTGTTTCACCTTATGAGTGTTTACACAACGCTGTATACGATGCAGCTCGCAAGGGCGCACGTCGTGGATACGCTGATTGCTGTCTTATCGGCATTGGAGTATCTGCGGCGCTGACCGTTGCAATGCTCGGATACGGCGCTTGGGTTGAGCACAAGGATACAATGCCGAGTTCTCATGATTACGACTGGGATACGAAGTAAGGAGACATTCAAAGAGTTGAGTCTGCAAAGACTCTTCTCTTTCTGAAAGGAGAATTATAATGTCTATTTATAACGTTGTGCTTGATAAAGAGCAAATCGATGTGCTAAAGCGTTCGTGTATCAAAAACATACTTGATAATACTCGTAAAATGGATGATATTCTACTTAGGCATTTACACTCTGGGGATTATAATTTATTAGAAGATAAACGATACATTAAAACTTATCTAGAACTCGCTACTCAAAAGGCACATTTAAAATACTTCGACGCAGTAAGTAAGGGCATGGACAAGTAACATATTTTCTACGCATGTTTTGCAAAGTATATAATGAAGGACTACAAACATACGTAGAAAGGAAACTTATGTTTATTCTGTTGACTTTGCTTATTATGCTCGTGATTCTCACCGCATTCTTGATTGTGGGTGTTGCATCTGCTGGTGCAGCATTTCTAATCGTATTCGGTGATATCATTGTGGCAGTGATATTCATTGTTATGCTGATTAAGCATATTCTGAAGAAACGTTCAGGAAGGTAGTACCTAGATAGGAGATCGCAAGGTCTCTTATCTTTCGAAAGGAGAAAGCATGTTTACAGCTCTTATGATCATCAAGATTATTATTATGATCTGGTCGCTTATTTTTACGATTTGTCTGTATCATACCGTTAAGAAATTTCTGTATAAAACCCCACTACTGTGGTTCGACCGGAACAGTAAAGAGCAAAATTTCAAACTCAAATTTGGTTCTAAAGAAATCGAAATTAACTATAGGAGTGAATAATGGATATTAAGATTGTATATTGGCTGTGGATTAGTTCGGTAATCATCATTCTAAGCGCGTTTATTCCGATGCTATATTTTGCTAAAAAAGATGTAAAACGATACAAGAAACGCTGTGATACATATCTGGAATCGTTTGAACATATTGTCAAACCTTCTGTTGGACGCTTACATATTTCACAGATTGATGAGCATGAGGCTCCTGAAATTTATCTTGAAATTTACAAGGATTCATATCAGCGACTTTTAAATCGTTCTGTAGCAGAAGCGTGCATTGTTCTTGATACTGTAGTGGATTCGCAAGACAAACAAGCTCTTTAATGAGTTAATAGGTCATTTAACGAAAGGAGAATCAAATGACCAGTGTTGAAAAGGAAAAAATGGTAAAGGTACTGAATGACAATGTTGAGATTTTGTCTCACATGGAAGTCGGTTCTGAGGATCAATTGCGGGCTACTAAAGCTATCGAATCGCAAGCGAAAACCTATGCAGAACTTATTGAGTGCGAAGCCAAGGTTAATGCTATCGAAAACGAGCAGATGATTAAGTCTGCTGAGTTGGCTGAGGCACAAATCAAGGCAGAGCATGAACGTAAGTTGGCAGTGGTTGATCGTGTTACGAACGTCGCTGAAAAGACTGTAACGGTTGTCGGAGTCGGACTTCTCTGTGTTGCGGGATTCCACTTTGAACAAGAAGGAGCATTTAACAATAAAACCTTTGGCAAACTGTCTGATTGGGTTTGGAAACTGTTAAAGTTCTAATTAACTAGATTGAGAGATCTTGATATTTATCAGGGTCTCTCTTATCTTTGATTGGTGAGTTATGAAAATTTATAAATGCGATATGTGCGGTAAAACAGTGAAACGTCCTTTAGATTTTATGATCTACTATCCAGAAAATTTCACTAATCCAAACAAATTAGAAATGATGGTCATCACCGAAAACGGCGATATTCACACAGAGCTTTCTTTTGATCTTTGCGAGGATTGTTCTAAATATGTATATAATTGTTTGAAAGGGTTCAAAGAAATGTCAAAATTTAATGATGAAAAGGAGTATCATGAATCTACAAATAAGTCAGATGCGTGAAAAGATTCGTGAGGCATATTCCGGAGATGGTTGGGCAAAACGTGTTCGTAATATGCCAAACGATCAAGTGATCGCGATTTATTACAAGCTTCTTAAGAAAGGGAAAATCAAAGATGTTTAACTTTAGTCTTTTCGGCATTATCATTTACACTTTTCTGATTCTTAGCGTTGGAGCAGGAATTGGTCTTCTTGCGATTGCTATTCTTGCAGGAGGCAACTGATAATGGACTATTATAGCTTTTGTGAATTACAACCCGGCGATTTGGTTGCAGCTAATCGAGGACGATTCAAAGGTCGAATGTTCGAAGTCGAATCAGTAGACTACGATGAGGAAACTGCTAGAGTTGTCTGGTCTACAGCGAATGAAGCGGTTGCTCCAGATCCTATTCCAGTAATGGATTACAGGCGTTACAGTATTGATTTTCTTGGATGAGAACTTATTATGGATAATGAAGAGCGTTTGTGGCTTGTTCGTTGCCCTTACTGCGGTCATGCAATAGCGTTGGCTACTATATTAGATATGTACGATCAAAGCTTCTGGTGTAATAAGTGTTCGCGAGGAGTTTATGTTGATCCACTACGTCCACAGCGAGTAATACCTCGCAAAAGCAGCAACCCCTATTATGACATATAAAGACTTTTGAAAGGAGTCGGAATGAAACTTACGCGAAACGAGATCGCAACGCTTGTGAGCTACTATGACGGTCTTCAGTTTGATCTTAAATATCAGATTGAAACCCTCGAGGAGAATTGCCAGGGGGTTATTGATTCTGATCTGTACAAGATCCAGCTCGACCGTTATCAGACGGAGTACGATAAGTACGAGACTCGTGTTAATGAGTTGAGGGCCGAACGTAACAATCTTTAGTCTGTCGTGGAGAAGAGTTTATAGAAATATAGGCTCTTCTCTTTTCTTTGAAAGGGAATAGCCATGAAAATCGATCTTACGCTTCATGACATGGAACGACTTATCACCGGATACAAACTTGAAGAGTCGGAACTTTGTGAACGATATTCAAAGTTTAAGGGATCCAGAGATCTTGATGAGCATTCACGGAATATTATAGACGGGACTATGAAGGAACGTTTAACGGAAGTTCGATCTCGTATTGCGTATTTTCTTGAGCTTTTTGAAAAACGAAATGCTTGTATGAACGCACTAAACAGTATCTATGGCATAAATAGTGGAAAAGAACAAGTGCCGAACATTATTGAAAATCTTTCAAAAGAGCTGAAATCCCAACAAAAAAGGAAATAACCATGAACGTTGCTATTACACCGAGTGAGTTAAAGGATCTTATTAAGCTTCATGAAGTTGAAAAGAGGCAAGTTGTTAAGCAATACGAACAACTTGAAGACTCGTTTTTCAACCATCAAACATATCGTAAAATTGACGAACAACATGAAAAGAAAATGCTCGATTTGGCAAAGCGTATGTACGAGCTTGATTTGCGAATAGTATATTTAAAACGAGTACTTGATGATCGTGTTAAAAGAACGAAAAAAGTTTTAAATCATATCTACGGTATGAATGGCGTTATGCTCGATTTGTCATTAAGGGACATTATAGAATTAACAAATGAAATCGATTCTAATGAACTGGATTAACTATGGAAACTCACATGAATCATTCTGAATACTCAGTTAACAAAATCTATGATAAAGACGGACATATCTCAGGTATTAAATTTATATTAACACGCTACAAATTTTCAGATAATTCTGCTGAGGCACGGTGGGTAACTCTTATTTATGCGGTAAAAGATCAGCAGTGGTTTGCGGAAACTCCTTTTAACGATGGAGCTATTGCACTGGAACCCGGTCGAGCATTTGCTATCGCTAGTTCAATGGGGTTGGGCGAGAAAGTTGCTGAGATTCTGAAGGAAGAGGGTTTGTGATGTCTATGTGGACTTATGTGCAAGGTTTAATTGAACTAGGTGCTCCTGGACGAACTCAAGCTGAGAAAGATTATATTTTGCGAACGGTAATCGACCATCTTCCAAAGGTGACTGGGTCCGAAGGAAATATGGACATTCATATTGTTCGAGCCTATGGTCATAACAGCTGGTCAAATCGTGATGAATTTGATAATCTAGCATGGGACTTTAAAACTCAAAGTCAATATTTTCTCGTTCTCGATGGGCATTTGCGAGATCGACATTATGCAGAAACGTTCAAAGAAATTAATAAATTCTTGAATAGATTGGCTAAGCGACTGAATGTTCATTCGGTATATGTACAACTGAATGATTATAGTCGTTCCTATACGTTTATAAATAAAAATGATTGCTATGAGAACATGTTTGACGACGAAAATCCATGGTATGATTATCTGATGTGGAGGTGGGAAGACGATGATTAAGCAGCGTTCGATAAAAATATATTATAACGATAATGGATGTCGGGGATACGACGATCTTGTCAACGCTTTAAGTAACGGTTGGCTTGTTAAACGAGCAGATCCGTTATATGATTACCTTGGTAATGCCGTATCAAATGTCTATATTCTAGAGAAGGAAGTGGATAAACAAAGTGATTGACGCATTTATGGTTATTATACTAATCGCTTCCGTTTTAGCGCTAATTTTTGCACTACGTTGTCTGATAGGTATATTTGTTTGTGATTATGAGATGTGGAAGAGAAAAAAAGAAGATAAAAATCGTTACCATCAAGTAGAAGACAAGTTCAAAAATCGCAAACTGACTGATTAAAAGGAGACTATAATTGAAAGAACTAATAAATATCCTTGACCTGATATGTTGTATCAGTATAACTGCGATACTTGTAGCAATTGCGATAATGGCTCTTATTCTTATGTGTAAAGCAATTATTGAAGCGATTGATGAATGGAGGTATGAGCATCCCGCATGCGTTCACGGAGACGTCTGTCGAGCTTGGATGATGAGTGATCGGACCAGGGGTAATGCGCCTTTGGTTTGCAGTTGTCCAAATGGGTGTAAATCAGAAAGGATTACTCATGATTAAAATCGAAGAAACCGAAACTTACGGTTGGGAAGCAGCTATTCGAGGTATGCGTAACCCAATGAACTCTTGGGATAAGAGTGATAGCAATTATAGGTATATTCTTTGCGCTAAGTGCGATGACTGCAAAAGTTTTAAAAATGAGCAATGGGAAGACTGTGATAATTGTTTGGTTAGCAAGATATGTGATTCAAATAAAGGATTTATAGTAGGTCCTAACGATTCAGAGCTCATGCATCGACTTTGTGCTGCTGGTACGGATCATCGTAAGTTTATGCGTATGATCGTAGTTTATTGTGACATTACTGCTCCTCTATATTGGTGGAAAGAATTTGATACTTATAAGGTCGGAACTGTTGCAAATTCTTGCAGCACGATGCATAAGATTCACGCTAAAGAGTTCACTATTGACGATTTTAGTCATGAGCATATTTTACACGAAACTTTTACAGGATTGGTTAATCCTACGACCTTGCTAAATGGAATTGTTGATGCTCTTAATCAAAACCGTAAACTATATTTGCAAACCAAAGACAAGAAGTATTGGTGGCAAATGATCCAGCTTCTTCCTAGTTCATATAATCAGAAGCGAACTGTAATGCTGAATTACGAGGTTCTAAATAACATTTATACTTCTCGAAGGAATCATAAGCTAGATGAATGGCATGATTTCTGTGATTGGGCCAAGACACTTCCTAATTCAAAGCTTATTACCGGGATATCGGATGTTACAGATGATTTTTTGGAAAGTAACTCGTACCTGCTTTGCGCCAATGACTGAAGAGGAGATTGCTCGCGCGATTCTTGTAGGCGATCCGACACAAGAAGAAAGGGTGATTTATAAAGATGCACTCTCTAAAGAATAAAATTGGAGTAACTGTAAGAAACAACGATAATTCAGAAGATGCAGTTAATTCATTTGTAAATTACGGTGCAGTCAACGAGCGTCTAGACGAGATGATTGCAAGGATTGAGGAAGATAAGAATGTTCATTAAAGATGATGCACTACCAAAGTTCCAACATCAAATGACCAGAAATAAAGATTCAAATAGTGTGCGAATCACAGCATCGGTTACGTTGTTCACTCAAATGGAAATCGACGAAAACGCATTGAGCTTATTGACCTATGAGCAAACTAAGCAACTATATTCCGAATTAGACAAACGTCTTACTAAAGAAGTCCTACAATTTGTTAATGACTTAACTAAGAATAAGAGGTAAAAATGATTAATACACCAAAAAAGTATATAATCAATAAATGCGTAGATAAAATTTTAAAATCGTATATTGATTACAATTGTCATGTCATTAAGCTTAACCCTTTTAACGATAAGTCTAAAGAGTTCTCAATCGTCTATGAAGGATACGCTCCTTTTGACTTTAGTAAACGTCCGAAGGTAACTGTTACATTTGGTGATCAAACCCATGATTTTACTGTCGAATATTCTGAATCAGAGATTCGAAACCGTTTTGGAGATTATGCAAAAAGTAACGATACAGAAGACCCAGTAAACCATCCAAATCATTACGAAATGGTTGGGCCGTTCGAGTCTTTTGATATTATTGTCGAATCTCTAGGAATTGAGGAAGCTCGATATTTCTGTCAGGGAAACGTTATTAAATATCAGACTCGATATAAGCAGAAGAATGGTGAAGAGGATCTGAGGAAACGTCATTGGTATTCTAAGATGGATCAAATGCTTGCTAAATGCAAAACTATTGAAGATTATTATAAGCTAAAGGAGAGTGATTTTTAATGGCTATGGCTAATTTGGATCGTCAAGATTTGAATAGACTGTTAACGTCATATATAAAGGAACACCAGGAATTAGAAAAATACATTGGCGATTTAACTTTAGTTACTCTAAGGATAAGTGAAACTGCATCGAAAGTAGATCCAGATATTATAAAATGCGGAGCATATATGAGACCTACAACCGTGAAGGTAGATCTGAATGCCGCTAAAGAAAAAATCAAAGTAATAGAAAATAAACTGCAGTATATTCATGAATTAATCGATAAAGATATTGCTGAATCTGAAGATAAACAACGATGAGGTTATGCAAATGGATGAAGTAGCCAAGGATTTACACAATTTCGGGGGTCCCTGTTGTTGGGAATGCCGATATTGCATTATGATTCGCGGTAATAGCTATAAATGCTTAAAACACGGACAGATGTTTCTATGTCCTTTTGATAACGTATGTGACGATTATATTTTTGGAGAATTAGAATGACCAATGACCTCGCTAAAATGGACAAGCTGATGGAAAATTTGTCAAACGGTTTTTCTAATTTTTATAGGACCGCTTATGGCAAAAATCCACCTGATGTTGACCATGTTATCTGTAACGGGCCAGTGACTATCGTGTTCTGGGAAGATGGCAAGAAGACAGTCGTAAAGCGTAAGATGGATGATCCTGATAACAAGAATCTGGCTATCATGTACGCGATTATGAAGCGCATTCTCGGATCGACCTCTGCCGTGAACCGCTATATCAACAAACTTGTCTCTGAGGCTAAGGTCAAGGATTCTAAGTAGAAAGGTTTTTAATGCTTGCAATTATTGTCATTATTGCTAGTTGGATAATCGGCTTGGTATTCTCTTGGGGGATTACTGTCGGTATTCTTTGGGGCATTGTCTGGTTACTAAATATGGCCGGCGTTGCGATCGAGTTTAACATTTACGTTGTCACGGCAATTTGGCTTATCATGGCTCTGCTTCGTAGCGTATTTTCTTCAAAGAATGGAGACTAATCATATGAAGCGCTATATGATCCGGGATATCCTGGAGATGATTGGTGAAGTTTTGCTATGGGCCATTGGGATTCTTGCTGCTCTGCTCATTATTGTGCTGATTGGACTTCTAATCTACGGTTTGCTTTTTCATCCATCGATGTTTGTTCACCATGTTGTGGTAACTGTTCATTAGAAGATATTTGGTCGTCTATACAATGAAATCATGAAAGAAGAGTGATTTTTAATGCGTACAATTATTGTAGATCATGAGTATTGGGAAGATTATCCTCGTAGTGGATCATTCATCTATTTCTCAAAGGATCGGAAGCTGCTAGGGGATAAAACCGTACTGGAAGGCAAGTCAAAAGAGTTGATTGATCGTATGGAAAACCATGACGATTTTGTCAACGGTAAGGCTATGTATATTTTGATCCCAGAAGGACATTTCTTTACAGTCGATGATCTTGATCTCCCGCAGGTTATTCAGATCGTTAAATCAGACATGAGTTCTCTCGAGTTCTTCATGTCTCTTACTCAGGAAGAGGAATAAATGGACGAGCCGGTTGTAGCAATTTCGCCTTTGTTTGAATCGTATAACAGCTCAAAAGTTATCGGCATGCTTGCGACTATTGATGAGCCACCGTTCAAAAAGCTCGTAGGGTGGAATGCCGAAAAGAACAAGTACTGGGCATCTATCGCCACAAAGAAGAATACCCGTATCCCTATTGATGAACCAGGAACAATGGTCCTTGTCAAAAAGTACAAACTAGATGTCCTTATGTGTGAAGCTTATGACGATGTAGCCGACTAATCGCATATTTTGCAGACCCTATTATGGAGGAGCACAATTCCTCTTAAGTTCGTCCCATTTTGAAAGGATTAACATGAATTTGTCTTGTGTAAACGATTTCGTAAAGAAAGGTGTGAAGTATCTTAATGATAATTCACCAGCAGTACTTACTGGAATCGGAATTGCTGGAGTTATTTGTGCGGTTGTTAAAGCCGTCGAAAAGACTCCCGAAGCAATGGATGCTGTTGTAGAGAAAGCGGAGAACGAACTTCAGACTGAGGGCTTGGACTTCGTAGATGCTAAAGAAGCTCTAGGAACGCCTAAGACTATTGCAACCGGAATCAAGTATTATATTCCGTCGATTGCTATCGGTGGTATGTCTATCGCATGTTTCGTTGGTGCTCAGTCGATTAACACGAAACGTAACGCAGCACTGGCTACACTTTATGCGGTAACGTCCAACGAGTTCAATACTTACAAGAACGAAGTCGTAAAGAAACTCGGAGAAAAGAAAGAGCACGAAATCGTTGACCGTATTTCTGAGAAGAAGATCAACGATGATCCACTCTCCAATTCCGAGGTTGTGGTCGACAACGGAGACACGCTGTGCTATGACACGTGGTCAGGTCGATATTTCAAATCGTCTATTCCTAAGATCGAGCGTGCTGTGAATGAGATCAACTCTGAGTGCATTCAGGATATGTGCGCAAGTCTTAATGATTTCTATTTCCTCCTCAATCTTCCTGAAATCAAATGCGGGGATAATTGTGGATGGAATACCGATCATAAGCTGAATGTATATTTCTCAGCTCAGGTAGCAGATAATGATAGCCCGTGCATCGTCCTTAACTACAACACTGAGCCTATTACAACTTATACGCAGCTTTAGCAAGTTCTTTAGTGAAAGGAGGTGCTTTCATGAATGAAGGAGGAAAGCTTCTTGGACTTGCTTCGGCTGTATTTACGGTGCTTGGTCTCGTTGCTCAAATTGGCAGCGGAATCGTCGCGCAAAAGCAGCTTGATGAGAAAGTCAAAGAGCAAGTAACTAAAGCTCTTGAAGAGCACAAGAACTAGATTAAAGGAAGGGTCGGTCAACGGCTCTTCCTTTATATTTTGAGGAGCTGTTGATGTTCGAAAAGGAACTATCTTTAATCCATGAGTATATATCTGATCTAGACAATACTCCGATATTTGGTTCTTTGTCAGAAGACAAACGAATTTCATATCGAAAATTTGCGGCGGAGGAAATTGAGGGAAAGCTTTTGGAAGAAGAGCTCAATATTCCTGCCGCTATCAAAGATCGTATGCCGTTTACAGCTGGAGAAATCGTAGACGACTACATTTCTGATCTAAAGAAATTTGTGGCAAGCGCTCCAAATGCGGATGTGAAATATGTTCTAAATGAAATGCTTATTTCTTGTAAAGCTATTTTGAATGCCTTTGCTAACGGTGGAGTAGGCTACAAAGATGAAGTGTATCGTTGTCAAGACGTATTCACAGGGCGATATTTCTACTCGAACCTTGAACGGATCAATCGAGCTTTAAACAAAACAAATGAAACGTTGTATGAGCAAGGTTCGGTATCGCTTAATGCATATTACATTAATCTTGGTATTTCTCCTATTAAAATCGGGTATAATTTCGATTGGTCATATCCGGAATGTAGTCATATTTCATTAACTCTTGACAATCTTGTTAATGATGACGGCGTACGTTGCATGTATGTTGATTTCGAACGGTATCCGAAGCAGAATTATGAAGTTTGGGGTTAATCTTCCGCATATTTTGCAAACCATTTAATGAAGGAGATTCAAAAGGAATCTTCGAGTCAGAAAAGGAGAAAATAATGGACACTGAGGTTGTTGAGACTACTGAGACCATGGACGAGACTCCGATTGAGACTACTGAGGAAATTACGGATATCGAACCTTACGAGGGCGAGAGCAATTCTGTGGTGCCTGCGGTAATGCTCGGTGCTGGCATCGCCACTGCGGTGATTGTCGGTGGACCGAAACTTATCAAGGGCGTCAAGAAGGGCGCTCACTTCGTCAAGGGTAAGATTGATGAAGGTCTGACGAAGCTCAAGACGAAGAAGTCTGAGGATTCGGAAGAATCAAATGATCATGTCGTTATTGACGACGTGGAAGATGAGAAGACCAAATAAGGTCAACTTCGAAGAGAGGATAATCTAAACAGATTATCTTCTCTTTTTATCTAAGAATGGAGCATAGATGCCTGTTGAAATCAAAGAGTATTCTACGAATGATTCACTAGTAAAAAAAGACGTGAGTCAGGACACGAAGAAGGTTGACTATACTGCTCCAAAGGGTAAGGTCACGCTTAAGAAAAGCAAGATGAACTCTTTGGGTAAGTCTGTTATTCAAGGGAGTATCACAGACGCGATTGCAAATGCTATTACTGATTTGATTATTCCGGCTGGACGAGATCTTCTATTCAACGTTGTTACCTCTGTATCGCAAACTCTTATTTACGGAGAATCTGATCAACCTTCTGTTTCAAATGGAGTTAACCGAATTCCATATTCGTCAATCAGTAACTACAATCGTATGGGGCGCCCGACAAGTCACGTACAGAAAATCCGTCAACGACCTGAAGACGGATTTATATTTGAGCGAAAATCTGATGCCGATACCGCTCTTGAGCATCTTCGCGAAGCATGCGATAATTTCGGAGTCGTAAGCGTGCAAGCTCTGTATGAGATTTGTGAGAAAACCGCACCGTACACAGCGAACAAATACGGATGGATGAACTTGGATGATGCTCGAGTAGAACGAACTCGTGATGGGTACACACTTAAGCTTCCTCGTTCCATGCCTCTCGATTAAGGAGATATTTTATGTCATTTAAGGAAAACGCCATTGTTAAGATGGCAAATGTTAAATTCTATATTAAGAAGAATAGTCCTGAGATTCTTGTGGGCGCTGGTATTGCCACGCTTATCGGATCTCTTGTATATACTGTAATTGGCACCCTCAATACTGGTGTTGAGGTTGCTAATACCGTCTGCGAGCTCGATGAAGTTGAGAACGATGATTCTCTAATGGAAGAGGAGCGTCGTAAGAAGAAGCAGGGTATTTATATTCATGCTGGTCTCAACATCGCTCGTAACTATGCTCCTGCGGTTGTGCTTGCTACTGCATCCGCTGGTTGCTTGATTGGTTCTAATACTATCATGCGTCGTCGAGCACTCAGTCTCGCTGCTGCATATTCTGCTCTCGATGCTACATTCTCTGACTATCGTACCCGTGTTATCGATGAATATGGTGACGAAGTCGATAAGAAGATGCGTTATGGTCTCGCCACGAAAGAGGTCGAAGTCGAGCAAGTTGACGAGGAGACTGGTGAGGTAGTAAAAACCAAGGCAACCGTTACTGAGGCTGCTGAGAGTGCTACTAATATCTGGTATAAGCGTCAGTATGAGCTTTCTGACGGTACCGTAATTGTTAATCCTAATTGGCAACCTAATAAGGATCTCAATGCGACGTTTGTTAAGGCTCAGATTGCATGGTTTAATGGCCGTCTATCTCGTGGAGAGCATGTATGGCTGGATGATATTTACAAGGAGCTCGGTATCCCGGTTGATGGATATCGTCAGGATGCCCATATGCTCGGTTGGACTCCTAGCAAGGATGTAGAGAAGTATATTACTTGCAACTCTTATAACACAGAGCTCGAGGCCGAGTTCATCACGAATGAGGACGGCGATCTGTTGCTGGAGTTCAACCCCGACGGAATGCTTTATTACAATTAAAGGCGGTAGGCTATGAATAATTTCTTTAAGAACACGCTTGTATTCGTAGCCGGTTTTGCATCTGGAGTGGCTGCCACATATTGGGTGGCCACTCGTTATCTCGGATTGGAATGGGTGGATGATGAGCAGGAGGGATATGATCCTTCTGGAATGGATGATAATGATTCTAGCCTTTCAGAATCTGATGCAAATACTGGCGAGGATGTTACAGTAAGCGACGAGAAGTATAAGTCTATTGAAGACAATGAAGACTTCGTTGACTATACTAAATACGCAAACGACTATGTCACTGAATCCAATGAACCTGACTCGGTAAAAGAGGTTCATATTTTCGACGACGAGAACGTAGACGCAAATCCTGTCGTCATTCCTAGTAATGAATACGGCATCGATACTGAGTATTCTGAAATCGAGCTTCGATTCTATCTAGATTCTCAGCTTATCACAGACGATTGGGATATTCCTCTCGAGAACATGGAAGACACTGTTGGACCGACGGTTCTTCCGTACATGTGTGAGAACCCGGACGACACCGTGTATGTACGCAATGATCGTCTGAAGGCTTACTACGAGATCGTTCCTATGTCTTACGATTATCCCGGTATCCCGGTTGAGGATTAGTGATATTTATGCGTAAGATCAAAAACGAATACTTGGAGTGGCTATATGATCTAGTCTGTGATGATACATATTCCAATCATGTTTCATACCACAAGCTTTTTAACACACTACTTAATCGTAAATTTATCTGGTTTATTCCTCGAGATGAGAACAGGGCGATCGACGGTCTAGAGCTACGTTCTACTTTTCAGAATCTCTATCCTGAAATCCCATGTATGCCTAATGCTTCCGGTTGCTCTGTTCTTGAGGTCCTTATCGCTCTAGCAAAGCGTTGTGAAAACTCGATTGCTAGTGACGATGAATTTGGAGATCGAACAGGACAATGGTTCTGGGAAATGATCGTTAACATGGGTCTCGGTAAGTACGATGATGACCAATACGACGACGAAGAGGTTAATTATATTATTGATCTCTTTCTAAATCGTGATTACGATGATCATTCTCTTATCGGATGTGCATTCAATGTTCAATATCCGAAGGCTCCAATGAATCAGACAGAGCTGTGGTATCAAATGTGCTGGCATCTAAGCGAAGTCCTTTAGAATAACAACGAAAGGGGGTATTGCATGTAATGTTGGATTTCGTTAAAATTATCGAGCGTAATCCCAAGAAAGATACTGTTGAGATATCTCCGAAGTTTCTCATCAATAAAAGTACGGATCTTATGATTCGTGGTAGCGATTTCTATGCTATATATGATGAGTCTACTGGATTTTGGTCAACTGACGAGCAACGTGCGATATCTTTAATTGATAACATGACTCGTACGTATTACAACGAGCATAAGGATTCTTATAATGCGGTTGTCCGTACGAATTATATTTGGGATTCTGATAGTGGCTTCATTGATAAATGGCATAAGTACTGTCAACGACAGCTACGGGACAACTATGTAACTTTGGATGAAAAACTTATATTTGCCAATGATGATCCAAAGAAAGAAGATTATGCAAGTAGAAAGCTTCCATACCCTCTGACTCCAGGAGAGTGCCCATCGTATGACAAGATCATGTCTACACTATATTCTCCAGAGGAACGTCATAAGATTGAATGGGCTATCGGGTCAATCGTAACTGGCGATTCGAAGCATATTCAAAAGTTCCTAGTACTGTATGGTTCTGCCGGTACGGGTAAGTCGACTGTTCTGAATATTATTCAGCAATTGTTTGAAGGATATTACTCTGTCTTCGATGCTCGAGCTCTTGGATCTGCGAATAACTCGTTTGCCCTTGAGGCATTCAAGTCAAATCCTCTTGTTGCTATTCAGCATGATGGTGATCTTAGTCGAATTGAAGACAATACTCGTCTTAACAGTCTTGTTTCGCACGAGACTATGATGGTGAATGAGAAGTTTAAAACGGCATACGCCAATCATTTCAAGAGCTTCTTATTTATGGGCACTAACAAGCCTGTAAAGATCACCGATGCTAAGTCCGGCATCATTCGAAGGCTTATCGATGTCTCGCCCACTGGAGAGAAAATCAACCCAAGTGAGTATCGCACTTTGACTGCTCAAGTAAAGTTTGAACTCGGAGCAATCGCGTGTCATTGTCGTGACGTATATTTGGAAGATCCGAATTACTATGACAATTACATCCCGATGAGTATGATTGGTGCGACGAATGATTTCTACACATTCATGGTATCCAATTATACAGAGTTTAAACGAGAAAATGCTGTCAGTCTGAACATTGCCTGGGAAAAGTATAAGACTTTTTGCGACGATGCAAAGATTCAATACCCATTCTCCAGACGAGTGTTTAAAGAGGAGCTTAAGAATTACTTCTCTGATTTTGTAGAACTAGAGGAAGTAAACGGTCGTATTGTTGAGGGACAGTATCGAGGCTTTCTATATTCTAAGTTCAAGGTACCAGAACTTAAGAAATTAGATAAGCAAGTCGAGAAAGAGACTTTGCCTCAGTGGATGAATCTCTCATCTGATAAGAGTATATTTGATACAGATTACTCGGACTGTATCGCTCAATATGCTACAGCTGATGGAACACCTAAGGAGCCTTGGGATAAAGTCTCTACAAAACTTGGCGAACTCGATACGACGAAGCTTCATTATGTACGAGTTCCTGAGAGCCACATCGTGATTGATTTCGATATTTCATCAAACGGTGAAAAAGATGCTGAACTCAATCTCAAAGAGGCTAGCAAATGGCCAAAGACTTATGCGGAGTTCAGTAAAAGCGGGAAGGGTATCCACCTTCATTATATTTATGATGGTGATGCTTCTAAGCTTAGCCGAATCTATGACGATCATATCGAGATTAAGGTGTTCGCAGGTAAAAGCTCTCTGCGACGTAAGCTTACAAAATGCAACAATGTACCGATAGCTCATATTTCATCTGGGTTGCCATTGAGAGGAGATACGAAGGTGATTGACTTTGATGGAGTGCAATCAGAAAAGGGTATTCGAACCCTTATAATGCGCAATCTGAATAAGGAGTACCACCCTGGAACAAAACCTAGTATTGATTTCATTAAAAAGATTCTGGATGATGCATACGATTCCGGTCTAAAGTATGATGTCAGTGATATGCGAAATGCAGTACTGAGCTTTGGTGCAAACAGTACTCACCATGCTCCGTATTGTCTCGATCGCATTGCCGAAATGAAATTTAAATCCGAGGAAACTCGAGAGATTCTTGCAGACACTGGATCCAAGCTTGTATTCTACGATATCGAGGTATTTCCTAATCTCTTCCTTGTTAACTGGAAATTCCAGGGTGAGGATTCAAAGGTTGTTCGAATGATCAACCCGACACCTTCTGATATTGAGAATCTCGTTCAGAACAAACTCGTAGGATTCAACAATCGTCGATACGACAACCATCTTATTTATGCACGCCTTATCGGAGAATCCAATATTGAGATCTTCCACCGTTCTCAACAGATTATTAACGGTAACCGAGACGCTATGTTCGGTGAAGCATATAACCTCTCATACACAGATGTTTATGATTTCTGTAGTAAGAAGCAAAGTCTTAAGAAATGGGAGATCGAACTAGGCATTCACCATCACGAGCTTGGGTTGCCTTGGGATCAAGAGGTTCCGGAAGAAATGTGGACCACAGTTGCAGAGTATTGCGACGACGATGTTCTCGCTACTGAGGCAGTCTTCAACGCTCGAAGGTCCGACTTTGTTGCTCGAGAGATTCTGGCTGAGATTGCCGGTGGTACAACGAATGATACAACGAACAGTCTAACTACCAAGATCATCTTTGGCAAAGAGCGTCATCCTGATTTGGTATACACAGATCTGGCTACAGGTGATTCTACTGACGGTACTCACAAAGACTCGAACAAATTCGAGGGATATGAGTTTGTATATTCTGACAAAGACAAAAAGTATCATAACATGTACCGAGGAGAAGACGTCGGAAAGGGTGGAAACATCAAGTCCTATCCTGGAATTTATTATGATGTAGCATTGCTCGATGTTGAGAGCCTGCATCCTCATTCTGCTATTGAAATGAATATTTTCGGCAAGCATACCAAGAACTTTAAAGCGATTCTCGATGCTCGTTTGGCAATCAAGCACGGTGATTACGATCGAGCGAAAAATCTGTTCGATGGTCGACTTGCTAAATATTTGGATGATCCGGATCAAGCTAGTTCATTGGCTTATGCTCTGAAGATTGCAATCAACTCGGTATATGGTCTTACTGCTGCTTCATTTGATAACCCGATGCGTGATCCTCGCAACAAGAACAATATCGTCGCTCTTCGTGGTGCGTTGTTCATGCAGAATCTTCACGACGAGGTTCTCGCACGAGGCTACAAGATCGTTGCAATTAAGACCGATTCCATTAAGATTGCAAATGCAACCAAGAGCATTGTCGATTTCTGCATCGATTATGCTAAGCAGTATGGTTACAAGTTTGACTTCGAGGCATATTACGATCGTATCTGTCAGATTAATGATGCTGACTACATTGCATATTACCACGATACCGTTACTTGCAAGAAGCGTTTCGATCATATTCCTGGCGACAACCAAAAGCATGGTCGCGATTGGACTGTTACCGGTGCTCAGTTTGCAGTTCCTTATGTATTTAAGAAACTATTCTCTCACGAAGATATTGAGTTCAAGGATCTTTGTGTGACTAAGTCCGTTACAACTTCTATGTACTTGGATATGAACGAAGATCTTCCAGATGTAACAGCGTATGAGACCGAACTTGCTAATAGAGAATGGAACGATAAACATGGAGACAGTAAACCAAAACGACTTCGATTCCCTGAAATGTCCACTGCCGAGATCATTGAAGGAATTGAGAACGGGCACAATTACTGCTTTGTTGGACGCGTCGGAAGCTTTTGCCCAATTCGGGAAGGAGATGGAGGAGGCGTGCTCGTCCGTGAGAAAGATGGTCGATATCTTTCCGTTGGAGGAACTCTTAAACCGGGCATGGTCGCTTCACAACGCGTACCCTATCGTTGGCTCGAAGCGGAAACGGTGCAAGCGACGTCAAAACAGGCGTCAATAGATTATTCATATTTCGACAGACTCGCTAATGAAGCTGTCGACTCCATTGAAGAATATGGAGACTTTACTGCATTTACTGCGATTGGAGATTAATAATGGACAAAGAAACAAAGGAAGTAATCAATGTAGCTCTTGGATCTCTAATTGGCGTTATTCTTGTGCTATGTGCCACTTGGATCATTTTTAATATTATTGTATGGCTCATCTGTCTATGTTTCCATATCGCATTTGATTTCTTGCTTGGAACCGGACTATGGCTGTGCTATCTGCTACTGTGGTTTACTCTTAAATCTACTAATAATTAATTTTGAAAGGTTTTTATTATGGCTAAGTTTACTAATTCTGATCTTATTCTTGATCACGAGCTCGTTGATTTCGAAATTCTCTTCTGCAACCTTGAGGGTCGCGCTGAGGGATTTAACAATCAGGGAGCTCGTAACTTCCGTTTGAAGTTCAACGATGGTGATTTTGCCAAGGCACTTGCTGATGACGGTTGGAATATTAAGATTTATACTCCTAAGAATGAGGAGTATGATCCTTACTATTATCTTACCGTAAAGGCAAAGTTCCGAGTCGATAGTCCGAATGTTCGACAGGATCCTGAGATTCATATGATCAACTCTAAGAATGATATTCTGCTCAAAGATAATCATATGGCGGATCTTGATGCGAAATTCCGTGCACATGAGGTTGTCAGCTGTGATCTAATCATTCATCCTTCTCCGTGGAATAATGCCCGATTTGGAGCCGGAGAGGGAATTACTGCATATTTGAAGCAGATGTGGGCTGTAGTTAATGATAGTCCGTTTGCTGATCGATATGCAAATCGCAATGATGATTTTACTCATGAGGTTCCTTTCGACTAAACTTGCGCGAAATTTACACCGTATCTAATGAGGGATAATCCTCAATTAGAAAAGGAGTAAATAATGGAAACTATGATCATTTGTGCTATCGCTAGCATCGTTTGTATCTATCTCGGTATTAAGCAGATCATTGACATTCGTCGTTATAAGCACGAGGAAGAGCTCAATGACGCTTTTACCAGCGGATATGAATGGGGCAAGATAGCAGAACGTGAGAATGTTATTCATGTCGACGCAGTTCTGATTGAAGAATAACTGAAGAAAGGGTCTGTGCTTATTGCATGGACTCTTTCTTTTACGCAGTTTATACAGACGCTTTAATGAAGTACTAGCTTCGTTGAAAGGAGTTTGTAATGGAAAAGAAAAGGGATCATGCATATTGGGCTCGTGTTAAGCTCATCGGAATGGCTTCCAATCTCAGGAAGAAGGGCAAAACCGTCGAAGAGATTTATGAAATTCTGAGTGAGAAGTATACAACTGCTCAAATCGATGATGCTGTTGAAACTGTTCGTAAAGCTGACGAGATTCGAAAGAAGCAGCAGTAACTTCAAAGAGTTGAGCTCGCAAGGGCTCTTCTCTTTCTGAAAGGAGATAATCATGATCACTACTATTTCTGTCCGTGAAGTAAACAAACTCAGGTATCTGCTATGGGAAGCTTATGTTGGCGTAAATCAGAAATATTACAGAATATGGAATAGTCGATGTTGACATGGATGAAGTGCGACAGATTCTACTGTTATTACCTCATATGATTTTAGAATCAAATGAGACAGAAGATATCGAAAAAATCACTGATGCTTATCAATATTGGAAAAGCATATCAAAAAGGAGCTAGCAATGAAAATCGATCTCCCAATCTCTGATGTAAAAGAGATCTGTGAAATTTTATGGTGGAAGTATCAGGACGAGCAGGAAAAGTATTCTAATTTACATAATGAATTAGCCGGGCATACTGATGAGTACGATCCTGTAAAGAACCACGAGTTATATATGGCTTTTTATAAATCCGAAAAGTATTTTAAAAGATATAATCACTGGAAAGATATTCTCGACGACATGGAAAAGAAAGAGAACTCCCGCAAATAGTACAGCTTCTTTAATGAAGGACTACTTCCATTGAAAGGAGTTGTATGGGGAGTAATGTTATCGGATTTTGCTTTGGTATTGTGGCTGTAGCGATGTCTGTAATGGGCCTATTTGTCATCTTTAAGTCTATCACTGATGATAGTGACGAAAAGATAAAACAGGCCTTTAAAGACGGTCTGGAGGCTGGATTAAGGAAAAGAGAAAACGATAAATCTTATGTTTCTGAAGAAACTATCAAATCGATGATTAAGAAGTAGTCTTCAAAAGAGTTGAGTCTACAAAGGCTCTTCTCTTTTACGCAGTTTATACAGATTCTTTTATGAAGGAAACTTCTATGAAAGGAGACTGTAATGGCTTACGGAACGATTCGATGGACGGGTGATCGTATTATGATGCTTGGTAAGGCAGCTGATTTATATTCTCAAGGGAAATCTTGGGAAGAAATCAAAAGTTGCCTCGATTGCACAGAATACGAATTTCGTATCATTAGATCGAAAATCAAGGCCTGCGTTAAACGCGACTGGACGAAGTAACTTCAAAGAGTTGAGTCTGCAAAGGCTCTTCTCTTTTTGAAATGGAGATAATCATGTGTGACTTGACCTTGGAAGAAATCGCATATGTTCTTAAAGGACATATATGCACATATGAAGCATTATCTGCGGAACGTGATAAACTATTTAGATCTATAATTATTGATACCGATAAAGAGTCGCGTGATCGCAAACGTGAGCAATATATTTCAATTGATAAAAAGATGAATGAGCTCGAAAAACGATATGATGATTATTGGGTACCAATTCTACGCGATAAAGGGATTGATGAAATTGGATAAAGTTGGAATGAAGTTTGTGGACTTCGAGAAATATTGTAAGAAATGCAAATGTGAAGAGAGAGACGAAAACGAGTCTCCTTGTTGGGAGTGTATTGCTCAGCCGGTGAACTATCACTCTGAAAAGCCTATTCACTTCAAGGAGCGCGACGGCAAGTGAATAGTTACACTTACTTCTATATTCTCGGAATTGCGATCGGCTTTTGTATTGGATGCTATGTCAGTTTCATAGTATATTGTCGCAAACTAGACAAGCTCTATTATGAAATAGATGGTTCAGAGAAAGGAGAACAAAATGAACTATCGTCAGATCGAAACGAGTCGAGAGATCAGGCAGTGGATTAAGATCGGTCTTCAAGCTATTGGTGTTGGTGCCAGTTGCTTGATAGCCTATAACACTAATCCTGATTTCAAGAGAACTACGGATCGTGCTGGTGAGAATATTAAGTTTTGGTTTAACCGAAAGTTGAACAATCTGTAGACAATATAGGGTCGCTGAGAAATCAACGGCTCTATATTTTTTTGGAGTCATGATGGATCATTCGGATCATTTTACTTTAACAAAGCAAGAAGTTCAATCGCTTATTTCAATGTATGAGGATGCACGTAAAGAGCTTCTGGATATTGCAGAAAAAGAAAAGCCTTTGTGTGACACTAACGTCATTAGCATACGATACGCGCAGCATAAAGCTTATGCAAATGCTCTAAAAGGTCGTATTGACGAGCTTACGCACTATTTACACACTCTTTAATGAAGGTAGTTAATCATATTGAAAGGAGAATTATTATGATTAACATCAAAACTGCTATTCAAAACAATCGTTCTCTTATCGGAGCTTGTATTGTTGGATACGGTATCACTTACTCGCTTATTAGCCATGCATGTGAACACCAAAATCTAACAGCTCGACTCCGTACAGATGAGCGCTGCATTGATATTTTGTTTAGCATTTTGGAACGTGAAGGAATTATTCAAAAGGCAAAGACTAACTAACTTCTTGAAGAGGGTTTGCTTTATGCAGGCTCTCTTCTTTTTTCGCCATATCTGCAGGTTCTTTAATGAAGAAAACTTCTATGAAAGGAGACTACTATGGTCAAGCTTTGTGAATATTCGCCGGCATATCAGGCTAAGATTATGAACGCAGTTGTGTTTATGTTTGAAGAACAGCACATGGACTTCAATCGTATTGCATTTGAACTTAATCTTAAATACTGGATTGTCGTTGAGGCTTACAAACAGGCTAAAGCGGATGAACTTATTTAGAAAGGAGAATCTAAAAGAATAGTCTTGCACGGGCTATTCTTTTTTGCGCAAAATTTGCATAATATTTTATGAAGGGAAATTGACTTCTTGTTGAAAGGAAGATTAAAATGAAGAAGTTCTTTATCGCTTTGGGAATGGCTTTTGCTATCGTCATTAGTGTTTCTGGTTGTGCTAACCATAACAATGTTGAGACTACTGAGATCGCGAAGACCGCTCCGAGCAAGTCTGTAGAGGAAAAGGTAGAGGACGCTGCTGCATATCTCGAGGGAGAGCCTATTATGAACTTTAAGTTCAAGGGCATCGAACATGATGATGTGCTTGATAGTGATCAATACGTTTGCATCTACAAGCGTGTTTCGGACGGTCACGAGATTCACAACTACATCAGCAAAGATTATGCTGATCATAACTTCTAACTCTAATGGGGAAGTCTACAAAGGCTTTCCCTTTTATCTTTCGCCACTATTGCACGCTATATTATGACAGGTAATCTATGAAAGGAGATTTATTATGAAAAAGATTATGGTTGTCATCGGAACGGTTGTACTGTTTGGATTGCTTATTCTAACTGGAAATGGTGAGAGTGTTGCTCATGATAATTCCATGTCAGAGGATCGTGTATATCGTGAGGCGATTCAGAAAGATCTTATTAATAGCAATACAGATTATTGTATGAAAGCTACTAAGAAGGATGATACTGGACGTGTTACGGAATACACGATATCTGTTGACAATGGAATTGATTGGCAGGATTACGTATTTGAGGTTTAGTAACGATTCGGAACGGCTACGGCTGTTCCTTTTGTTTTGGAGGCTTTATGATCGAACTATACCCATGGCAAAGAAAGGCCGTTAATGAGCTGCGAGACGGTAACATATTGTGTGGAGGTGTTGGTACTGGAAAGAGTCGTACATCCTTAGCATATTATTACAAAGAAATGGGTGGTAATCTTGACGCTACTGATTCCGAGGGGTTTCAAGAAATGGAAAACCCTATACCATTGTATATCATCACAACTGCAAGAAAGCGAGATACCTATGAATGGGACCAAGAGCTCATCCCGTTTTATATCTTCACAGATCATGTGGGGAAAGACCTGCTTGTCGGAAGTGAGGTCGAATCTAAGATATTCCGAGAGGTCGTCATCGATTCCTGGAACAACATCGCTAAATACAAAGACGTCAGGAATGCGTTCTTCATATTTGATGAACAGAGAGTTGTCGGTAGTGGCGCATGGGTTAAGGCTTTCCTTAGGATTGCGAAACACAATCGATGGATCCTTCTTTCCGCTACCCCAGGAGATACTTGGTCTGACTACATCCCAGTATTCTTGGCTAACGGATTTTACAGGAACAAAACCGAGTTCATTCAAGCGCATGTCATCTATAGTCGGTTCACTACTTACCCCAAGATCGACAGGTACATCAATACAGGACGCCTTATCCGACTACGAAGAAAGATACTTGTCGATATGCCAATGCAGAGAACTACTGTCATGCATGACGAACTTATTGACGTAACATGGCCAAAAGAGGAATACAAACTTGTTGGCAAAACCAGGATCAACCCATACACAGATGAGCCAATAGTTAATGCCTCAGAGCTATGCTATACTTGGAGAAAGTTGGTTAACAGTTCTGAAGACAGAATCAAGAAGTGTGTGGAGATTGCCTTGAAGAGAAGGAAGTCCATCATATTCTACAACTTCGACTATGAACTTGATGCGTTGCTTGAAGCGTTTGGTGAGATCAAAGGGTTGGAGGTAGCTCAGTGGAACGGCCATTTGCATCAGCCTATTCCGACTGGAGATGACTGGGTATATCTTGTTCAGTACACTGCTGGATGTGAGGGCTGGAATTGTATCACGACGGACACCATTATTTTCTTCTCTCAGAACTATTCGTATAAGGTTATGCAGCAGGCTTCGGGACGCATCAATCGATTGAATACCCCGTTTGTGGACCTATATTGTTATCATTTGAGGAGTTCTGCACCTATCGATTTGGCTATCGCGAAGGCTTTGAAGCAGAAGAAAAACTTCACTGAGGGTAACTTTGTGGGTCAATTTTAGGTAAAAAGTAGGACCAATTGGCAACTTTTGATTTTTGAGTTGGAGAGGCTAAAAATTGAAAAAGGACCAACTGTCAACATCTGAAAAATTGCTGATTTTGGGCAAAATTTGGTGAAAAGAGACCAATTGGTCCTTTTTGGCCCTTTTTGAGGCAAAAAAAACGTTGACTCCTGGTCCTTTTTACGTAAATTGATGTATACTAATACGATAAAAAAATTATAATATATAAGGTAATATATACCCCCAATTACGTAAAAAGGACCAGGTGTCAACGTTTTGATATTTTTGGCAATTTTTATGTAATTTTCGCAATTTTGAAAGGATTTTAGCAAAATGCAGAGCAGTATTACCATGACAGGCATCGTCAAGGATATTTTTGATCGTCTTCCAGATTTGAAAGACAGTGCCGTCTTTTGTAGGTATGTCGGAGATCAGTGTATGGATCTTTGGACGGATACTGATGACTGTTATCGATGGTCTTACAACGACCATACTTGTCTTTGGATCGAGAGCGATTCATATTTCATGGATCAGTATGAGTCTACTTTGTTTCCGATGAGTGAGCAAACATATCTGCGCAATTTCTCAGAGTTGCTTGGAGGCCGTATGCTTGCTCGTCAGATCTCTCGAAGGAAGCTCGCTGAGCGAACTGGTTTGTCTGAGAATTCTATTTATCGATATTTGAATTTCCAACGCAAGCCTACTGCCTATAGTCATTACATTCTTTCTTGGTATCTTGAAGGTGTTCATCAAGATCAGTGGAAGTTGTTGTAGACTGGTGCTTGGCTAATGAAGAGTCTGTTTTGAGTAGTTTGAGAGTTACAGGGTGTTAGTAATTCTTCCGCGAAAAAAACAGACTCTTTTATGGAGAGAGATAGAATGTGTCCCGATTTGGGATACTTTCTATGTTCTTTTTGAGGTATTTTTCATGTGAAAGGAGAATCCATGACAAGTAACTCAACCAAGCTGGAAAGTAAGTTTCAGGCAGAACTTAAGAAAGACTTGAAGAAACGTCTTCCGGGTTGCATTGTGATGAAGACCGATCCTACTCAAATTCAGGGTATTCCTGATTTGATTGTTCTTTATGGACATAGGTGGGCAACATTGGAATGCAAGCGTAGCGCAAAAGCTAAGCATCGACCTAATCAAGATTATTATGTTGATAAGATGAATCATATGTCTTTCAGTAGTTTCATATATCCTGAGAACAAGGAAGAGGTACTTGATGCGCTTCAACAATCATTACGAACTAAAAGGTAAGCATGCTACATTCGGAGCTAGCAAATGGCACTGGATTAACTACGACAAGGATAAGCTTCTTCAGATCTATGAGAGTATGCAAGCTAAGGAGTATGGAACAAGGCTTCATGAGTTTGCAGCTGAAGCTATCGCGCTTGGACAAAAGCTTCCTCGTTCTAAGAAGACTCTGAACACTTATGTCAACGATGCTATTAATTATCGGCTTGATCCTGAAGTAATTCTATATTACTCTTCAAACTTTTTTGGAACTGCTGATGCTATTCGTTTTGACGAGAAAACAAAGACTCTTCGTATTCATGATTTGAAGACCGGCAAGATCCCGGCACATATGGAGCAGCTAGAGATTTATGCTGCTTTATATTGTTTGGAGTATCGTCGCAAGCCATCGGAGATCTCTATTATTTTGAGGATTTATCAGAATGATGAGATCTTTGAGTATGAACCTGATCCTGCTGAGATTAGGGATATTTGCGACAAAATCGTTAAATTTGATAAGATTCTTTCCGGAATAAGAGAGGAGGACTAGGATGGAACTTGAAGACTATACTGAATTCGCGGTTATTGATGAGCTTGATGAAGTTATCGATTCTGATGAATCTTTGAGTCACTATGGAACTAAGCGACATTCTGGTCGATATCCTTGGGGTTCTGGAGAGAATCCTTTTCAAAGCGGTGGCGACTTTCTTTCTCGTGTAGACGAACTTTCTAAGAAGTATGGCACTGAGAAAGAGATTGCCGAAGCTCTTGGTATGACAACCACCGATCTTCGTTTGCAGAAGCGTGTTGCTGTTCACGAACGTCGTCAAATGGATGCTGAACGAGCGAAATCCCTTCGACATCAGGGCAAAACCCTTGATGAGATTGCAAGTATCATGGGATATACTAATGATTCGTCCGTTAGAGCCCTTCTAAACGAGAATACGGCCACAAATAAGAATAGGGCTAGTGTCACTGCTGACAAGCTAGAAGAGGCCCTTAAATCGCATTCTATGCTTGATGTAGGCGCTGGCGTTGAGCATGAGTTGGGGGTGTCTCAGGGCACTCTTAAGGAAGCTTTGTTTATTCTCCGTACTCGTGGCTACAATGTTTATGGCGTTGGTGTTCCTAATGTCACTAATCCTGGTAAGCAAACCATTGTGTCAGTTCTTGCTAATAAGGACGTTGAGTACAAGGATGCTTATCAGAACATGGGTGATATTGATTCAGTAGGTGATTACCATTCTACTGATGGTGGATTGACCTTTAACAAGACTCAGTATCCTTCATCTATTGATGGGTCTCGTGTTAAGATTCATTATGGTGATGAAGATCTTTTTGGCTCTAAAGGAGTTGAAAAAGATGGCGTCATTGAGATTCGTCGTGGTGTAGATGATCTGAGTCTTGGTAACTCTCACTATGCACAGGTTCGTATTCTTGTCGATGGAACACACTATCTTAAGGGCATGGCTATGTATTCGGATGATATTCCGGATGGCTATGACATTGTGTTTAACACTAACAAGACCCATGATGTTCCTAAGAACAAGGTATTGAAACCTATTCATACTGAAGATCCGGATAATCCTTTTGGTGCAGCCATCAAGGCCGATGGTCAGTCGTATTATACTGACAAATCTGGTAAATCTAAGCTAAGTGCGATTAACAAGCTTAAAGAAGAGGGCGACTGGGATGATATGAGCAAGAACCTGTCTTCACAGTTCTTGTCTAAGCAGCCTATGTCTCTGATTAAGAAGCAGCTGAATCTTAGCTACGATAGTTCTCTTTCAGAATACCAAGAGATTAAGAGCTTGACTAATGACACAGTCAAGAAAAAGTTTCTTATGGACTTTGCTAATGAGTGCGATTCTGCTGCAACACATCTTAAGGCTGCTGCATTGCCTCGTGAGAGTACCAAAGTTATTCTTCCTATGACTCATCTAAAGGATACGGAAGTGTATGCTCCCACTTATAAGGATGGAGAGCAGGTAGCGCTTGTTCGCTATCCTCATGGTGGTACATTTGAGATCCCAATTCTGACTGTTAACAACCGTAGTCGTAAATGTCGAGCTATTCTTGACCCCAATGCAGTGGATGCTATTGGTATTAATCCTAAAGTCGCAGAACAATTGTCTGGTGCTGACTTCGATGGCGATCAGGTTGTAGTTATTCCTACTAATAGTCGTGTCAAGATCAAAAATCAGAAACCTTTGAAGGGTCTTATTGGTTTCGATCCTAAGACTGCCTATTCTACTGATGAGAAAGTAGTTAATGGAAAGACTGTTAGGGTCAATGCTGCCGGCATTCCTGTCAAGATCATGTCAAAAGAGTATAAGCAGAAGCAAATGGGTATTGTTTCTAATCTTATTACTGACATGACACTAGCCGGAGCAAAGCCAGAAGAGCTTGAACGTGCTGTTCGACACTCTATGGTAGTCATTGATGCAGAGAAGCATAAGCTAGACTACAAGCAGTCAGAGAAAGATAACGGCATTGCCGAGCTTAAGAAGAAGTATCAGCTTCATACTAATGAGAATGGTAATGAAAGTACTGGAGCATCCACCCTACTGTCTCGCCGTAACCAGACCATTCGTGTTCCTGAGACCCGTGGTTCTGGTAAGATTAACCCCGATACCGGAGAGGTAGAGTACAAACTGTCGGGGCGTACCTATGTTGATAAGAAGACTGGCAAAACAGTTCTCGCTACTCAAGAGCAGAAGTTGCTTCTTGCTACTAAGGATCTTCATACACTTTCATCCGGTACCCCTCAAGAGGAAGCTTATGCCTCTTATGGTAACAAAATGAAGGCCCTTGCTAATGAAGCTCGAAAAGAATACTTGGCTACCGATAATTCAAAGCTAAACAAGCAGGCCCAGTCCACCTATGCTGCAGAAGTAGACTCCCTAAATATGAAAATTAAGGCCGCAGATATGAACGCCCCTAAGGAGCGTAGGGCTATGGCACTGGCTAACTCCGTAGTTAAGGCCAAGGTAGCCGATAATCCGGCCCTAATTGAAGACAAGAAGCTGTATAAGAAGACAAAACAGCTTGCTATAGAGGCCGCTCGTGCACAGGTAGGCGCCTCTGGTAAGAAGGTACGTATTAAGCTTACTGATAGGGAATGGGAAGCTATACAGGCTGGTGCTATTTCAAGTACTCAGCTACAGAAAGTATTGCGCTATTCTGATCCTGATTCTATTAGAGCTAAGGCTATGCCTAAGTCTACAGTTACATTGACACAGGCTAAGATTACAAAGCTTAAGTCTATGGCTGCATCTGGTATGTATACTAATCAAGAGATAGCCAATGCTCTAGGTTGCTCACCTTCAACTGTCTATCAATACTTGAATGGAAAGAAAGGAAGTAACTAAATGTCTGTTGCAATCACAACTAAAGACAATCCTTTCGATCCAATAGATCAGTTTGATGAGTGGTTTAGGTTTGATACAGACAAACATTACAACACTTGTTCGTTCTTAGATCGAGTTTGCTTTACTTCTTCTTCTCTTAGTGATGAAGAAAACGAAAAAGAGATCGAACGCGCAATTGATGAGATCATTAAATATGATTTTCAAAATATTTATGTTAAAGTCAAACATTAATGTTAAATAAAACATAATATCAGACAAATATAACATAAATATAAAGGTATAGGGGGGGGGTCTCAAAACATACACCCCCTCCC